>OGOP01002510.1_pt1 | contig 11276 bp, 12 predicted proteins | sample 1552591 | NCBI WGS metagenome assembly OGOP01 (sample SAMEA2580120, study PRJEB22360) | human gut metagenome | biome: human gut; feature: human-associated habitat; material: faeces | place: Denmark | collected 2008/2010 | reverse complement strand
TCAATCGTGCGTCCCTTCAACTCATTTTTGTCGGAAAATGCAATCGCATGAACGACGAAGTCAATTTTTCCCCATTTCTCGCCGAGTTCCTTGAAACATGCTTCGACGCTGGCTGAATCGGTAACGTCGCATTTAATCAGAGTCGGCTCAAACTGCAGGGTTTCCGAAAGCGGTTTAACTCTTTTTTCCAAAGCTTCGTTCTGATAAGAGAAAGCAATCTGGGCGCCCTGAGCATCCAAAGCCTGTGCAATGCCCCAGGCAATGGACTTGTCGTTGGCCAAACCCATGATCAAACCTTTTTTACCGGCCATCAGCGGTGTAGTCGCAGTCATAATATTTTCCTTTGCTTTATAAAAAAAATTAAATATATTAGAACCAAATTTCTGATAGACTTTTTATTAAATTTAACTTTCTTTGTAAACAATTTTTTTCAGGTAATAAGTATGTATTGGAAAACCGGCTTTAAATCAAATTTCAAAAAGCATTTCGAAACCACCCGCGAATTTCTGTTTTTTCTGAGCCGCCGCGCCCAAAACGACACCATCTTCAGGGTAGCCGCTTCGCTGAGCTATACTTCGCTCATTGCCGTCGTGCCGCTTTTCGCTATCGGTCTGGCTATTTTTTCGGCTTTTCCGGTTTTCGACGGTGTCAAAGAACAGGTAAAGGAATTTCTGCTCCGCAACTTCGTTCCGACCATTGAACAGGAAGTCAGCCAATATTTTGCCGAATTCATTGACGCTGCCGCCCAGCTGACCACCATCGGTGTCGTCGGCATTGCCATTACCGCCATTCTGATGCTCTCCACCATTGAAAACAGCCTCAACTTCATCTTCAAAGTAACGCGCCCGCGCCGCCTGACAACCAAAATTACCCTTTACTGGACGGTCATTACCCTCGGTCCCCTGCTCCTCGGCACCGCTTTTTCGCTCCGCGGCTATCTGTTCACGCTGCAGAAATTCATGCCCGAAGACCTGGCCAACACCCAACTGCTGCTCAGCAAACTCCTGCCCTCGCTGATTACGATGTTTCTTCTGGTGCTTGTCTACGTTCTGGTTCCCAACAAAAAGGTCAAAATCAGCAGCGCCGTCGTCGGCTCCTTTGTCGCCGGCATTCTGTTCTCCGTCCTGCGTCGGGGATTCGGTTATTTTATGGTCAAGGCAGCCGCCTACAAAACCCTCTACGGCGCCCTCGCAACTCTGCCCGTTTTTCTCATCTGGATGTATCTGGCCTGGTCGGTGGTCATTTTCGGTGCCGTTGTTACCGCCGCTTTGGAAGAATACCGCCAGCTTGACAACCGCGCGCTCAAGAAAATCCTCGTCGCCGGCAAACCAGAAAAGCGCAAATAGACAACAGCAAAAGCCTGCCGGAAAAATATTTTGCCATAGCCTGAAAAAAGTTCTTGCAAAAAGAACAAAAGTAGTACATTGTATTTTTCAAGGGATAACTATGACGCTCAAATTGTCTTTTCGAAAAATAAGAGAGATAGTAGGAATCAGAAATAAAAAAACATTACAGAAAGAGAGAACTATATGGAAAAAGATAAAGCCCTTGACGCAGCACTGAGCCAAATTGAAAGAGCCTTCGGCAAAGGCTCGATTATGCGCCTCGGCCAAAACCCCAACGTTGATATTGAAGCCATTTCCACCGGTTCGCTGGGCATAGACATCGCCCTGGGCATCGGCGGACTGCCCAAAGGCCGTATTATCGAAATCTACGGTCCGGAAAGCTCCGGCAAAACCACTCTGGCTTTGAGTGTCATTGCTCAGTCTCAGAAAAAAGGCGGCACCTGCGCTTTCATTGATGCGGAACACGCTCTCGACCCGTCCTATGCCAAGAAAATCGGCGTTGACATTGACAACCTGCTGATTTCTCAGCCGGATGCAGGCGAACAGGCGCTGGAAATAGCCGATACGCTGGTTCGCTCCGGCGCCATCGACGTTCTGGTTGTCGACTCTGTCGCCGCTCTGGTTCCCAAAGCCGAACTTGAAGGCGAAATGGGCGATTCACACATGGGTCTGCAAGCCCGCCTGATGAGCCAGGCCCTGCGCAAGCTGACTTCCACCGTTTCCCGCTCAAACACGCTGATTATCTTCATCAACCAGATTCGCATGAAAATCGGCGTCATGTTCGGCAACCCCGAAACCACAACCGGCGGCAACGCGTTGAAATTCTATGCCTCGGTTCGCATCGACATTCGCCGCATCGGTTCCATTAAAGATAAGGAAGACGTTATCGGCAGCCAGACCCGCGTCAAAATTGTCAAAAACAAAGTTGCTCCGCCGTTCAAAATCGTCGATTTTGACATCATGTATGGCGAAGGCATTTCCAAAACCGGCGAACTGATTGACCTCGGCGTCAAAGCAGGCATCGTTGAAAAAGCCGGCGCCTGGTTCTCCTACAAAGGCGAAAAGCTCGGTCAGGGACGCGAAAACGCCAAACTGTTTCTGAAAGAGAATCCCGCCGTCGCCGAGGAAATCGAAAACAAAATCCGCGCCGATGCCGGCCATCTCACAACCGAGATGATTGGCGACGACGAACCCGAAACCGTCGGCGAAGATTAACTCCTTTTAACCGGACTGCTCCAAATGAAAAAGCTCCCCTCTGGGGAGCTTTTTTGAATTTGGCTTCACAATAATAACCGGTACAGTAAAACCTAGTGATAAATGATTGTTCCGTGCGGCACGGCCGGCGGCAGCGACGAAGAAAACATCATGCCTTTTGAGCCGTAAACCGCCAGTCCGACGATTCCCATAAACGCCAGCAGATAACAAATGACATAAAAAGCGACCGCCGTAATTCTGATAATCAGAATCAGTGTTCTGTCGCCATGGAAAGGACGTCCCTGCGCGTCTTTGTTAATCAGACACATGTCGGCCAAAGCCCATATCTGCACAACAATCAGCGGAATAAAGAAAAGCAGCCAGGAAAAAACCGTCAGCAACAGCTGCGCAATTGCGCGTCTGGTATAGCCGGCATAAAAGTTATGGGCGCCGAAGATTCCCAGAAACCATGCCAGCAAGGCGTAGGCAATGCCGCTCTTGCTCTCCGGATAAACATTCATGTTCCTGCTGACGATATTTCTCTTCATCAACAGAAACTCTTCGTCGTTAATAATTCCCTTGTCCTTCAGCTTCGCCAGCTTTTCCAGATTTTCCAAATCATCCATGCCCATTCTCCTCAAAAATGTCTTTTGAGACGATATAAGCAGCAATTCTGCAAAAACAACGCCGAATAAAAATTAAAATTAAAAAAATCTTTTAATTGCGCCAAAAACTTTTCGTAAAAATGACAATGACCGTTAAAACCTCCAGTCGACCGAGCAGCATTGCCAGAGAAAGCATATATTTGGCAAAGTCGGACAACGGCGCAAACGTTCCGGCAGGCCCGACAACCGGACCGATACCCGGACCCGAATTGGTAATGCAGGCAACCACGGCGCTGAAAGCTGTCGAAAAATCCAATCCGGTCCAAGCCACCAGTACCGTAAGAACGGCCAATGTCGCCATAAAGGCGCTGATAAACACAAACACCGACGAAATAATCGAATTGCTGGTTGTCAGGTTTCCGATTTTAATCGGCACCACCCGGTTTGGCTCTGTCGCCACAATCATCGACTGTTTCAAATAAGCCCAAACCACCTGCCAGCGAAAAATTTTGACCGAACCGGAAGTCGACCCCGTACAACCGCCGGTTAATGCAAAAATGATAAAAATCGTACCAACCGGCGGTCCCCATTTCATATAGTCCGTCGATACAAAACCCGTAGACGTCGTAATCGAAACAATATTAAACGTCGCGTAACGCAGCGACTGCCAAAAACTGTCATAAATGCCCTCATATGCCAGCCATACGGCAGTAAGCAATATATAAAAAGCCAGAACTTTCGTAAATACGGCCACCTGTGCCGTCCGGAAAGAATGCAGATCGCGCCGCTGCACCAGCACGATGTAGAACGTCATCGGCAAAGCGCCCAGATACATAAACAGCGACAGGATCATCTCTATACTGACGCTGTCATAAAAACCGACCGAAGCGTTCTTGGTCGAAAAGCCGCCCGTAGCAATCGCCGCCATGGCATAATTGACCGATTCCAGAGGCGTCATGCCCGCAAAATAAAGACACCCTGCGCACAGGGCAACCAAAATGAAATAGACCGCCATAATGCGCTTGGCAATATAATTGAATTTCGGCATAAACTTGTCGTTCAAATCCGAATTTTCACGCTGGAAAATCTGCATGCCGCCGATACCCAGAAAAGGCAGCAGCGCCACGGCGAAAATAACGATGCCGACACCGCCCAGACCGTTAAGCATCGACCGCCACAGCAAAATCGAATCAGGGAGGACTTCCAAATCGGTAATAACCGTCGCGCCGGTCGTACTCAAACCGGACATTGCCTCAAACAAGGCATCTGCAAAACCGGGCGTGACGTCGGACAAAATAAAAGGCAGCGTCGCCAGCAGCGTCAGCGAAACCCAACTGACCGCCGTCAGCAGATATCCCTGTTGCAACGTAATCTTTTCTATCTTGGTGCGATTGCCCAAAAACAAAGACAGGCCGATAAACAGCGAAACGATTGAAGACGTGACGAACAACGACCAGTTTCTGCCGGTTTCCAACATGTCGACCGCCGCCGGAATAAGCATGGCCAGCCCCAGAACGCTTATCAGATAACCGTTAATCATTAAAACCGGCTGCCACATCTGCCTTGCCCTTTATAAAGCGACGTTGCGCGAAAATTCCTCGTCCACCAGCCGCTGGTTGATGCTGTCGTCGTCAACATAACACAAAGCCGTGGCAATGTCCTGATACGTATAGGCGACAATGTCGCAGCGAACGACTTTGTCTTTGACAAACTGCTCCAGATATTTTTTTGCTTCAATGCCTTTCGGCAGATTGGGATCGACATAAATGCCGTACAGAAAAATATAGGTTCCGTCGACAATGATTTCATTGGCGTTCTGAACCAAAGCCTTACCGCTGACCGAAACCGGATCTTTCAGATAAACTAACGGCAGCTTCTGTGAAACAGTAACTGTGGACGAACCGGCCGGTGCCATATTCCGGCTGCTCAGTTCGCTGATTTTGTCATTATATTCCTGACCGACGGCTGCGGCTGTTCGTCCCGCTTAATCTCCGAAACGGGAACAACCTCCTCGTTTTCCAAAATGTCGACGGCCTGCGGCGCCGACTTCGCCTTTTCAAACATTTGCCGGCGAACAGCCTTTTGACGCATCCCGACCAACTGATCAATGCCGCGTTCGGGCAACACCTTGCCGCCAAGTTCGGGAGTCGCTTCCTCCTTATTCGCGAACCAGGGGTTTACCTTATCGGACACGACACCGGCTGCCGAATTGTACGCGCTTTTAATCTTGTTCCAGTACCAAACATGCACTTCGGACGGTCTGGCTCCGATAAAAGTCGGAATCAGATAGAGCAGAATCAGCAGCGGAAAGAAAATCAACGGTTTCCGCAGCGGATACAGCAAAAACATAGCCGTCCGGTGCAAAATTCCCTTAAACCCGGTCATCGGACCGAAATAGTCGCGGTTGCTTCTGCGTTTCATTTTTTCTCACTTCCGTATTTAGCTTTCAGTTCCTGAACTCTCTCCGGCGAAATCCGCTCAAACAAAGCTTCGCCGACCGTAAACCCATGTCCGGGCTGCAAAGCAGCAATTTCCTTCTCGATGTTGAACCCTTTCAGAGCGGGCATATCTGCAGGCTTGAGGTTCAGACGCGCCAGCATCTGCTCCGCAACGGCCGGCATAACCGGGTAGCTTAAGACGGCAAAAATGCGGATCAGATTGATGCACACGCGCAGAATTGCCGCCGCACGTTCCGGATTTTCCTTAATAACCGTCCATGGTTCCGTCGTCGAAATGTAATTGTTTCCTTCGACCCAGATGGCGCGCAGCTCGTTCATGGCCTTGCGAAACTCCATGTCTTCCATATATTTCAGATAATTATCAGTTCTTTCCTGCAAAACCCGAACCAAATCGCGCTCAACTTCCGTCATTTCGCCGCCGGCAGGCACTTTCTCGCCGATTTTGGAAGCGGTCATTTTCAGCACCCGCGAAACAAAATTGCCCAGCACGCCGTTCAGGTCCTTATTGACCACACCGGCAAACAAGTCAAAGTCAAACGACGAATCAGAACCTTCGGGAATATTGGCCATCAGCCAGTAGCGCCAGTAATCGGCCGGAAATTCCCCTACGGCGTCTTCGGCAAAGATACCGCGGTTTTCCGACTTCGAAAACTTGCCGCCCTCATAAGTCAGATAACTCATGCCTTTCAGATAATCGACCATTGTCCAGTTTTCACCGGTGCCAAGCAGCGTCGCGGGAAAAGAAATCGAATGGAAAGGCACGTTGTCCTTGCCCATAAACTCAACATAGCGCACGTCCTCGGCATCCAGCCACCAGTCTTTCCAGCTGCGCTCCTCCGGTTTTTCGTCAGCCCATTGCTTGGTTATGCCGATATAACCGATGGGCGCGTCAAACCAGACGTAAAAAACCTTGTTCTCAAATCCGGGGCGGTTAACCGGAAACCCCCATTTCAAATCGCGGGTGATGCAACGCTCCTGCAAACCTTCCTTCAGCCATTTCTGCGCAATCGAATAAGCCATGTCCGGCCAAAAAGGCTCCTTTGACTTGACCCAGGCTGCCAGTTTTTTCTCTATCAGCGGCAACTTCAAAAACAAATGCCTGGTTTCGCGAACTTCCAGATTGGTACTGCCCGAAATTGTGCTGCGCGGATTAATCAAATCCGTCGGTTCCAGAACCTTGGTACAGTTTTCGCACTGGTCGCCGCGAGCCTTTTCATAACCGCAGTGCGGACAGGTTCCGGTCACATAACGGTCCGGCAGAAAACGCTCGTCATCAATCGAATAAAGTTGTTTGATGGCCCGTTCTTCAATAAAGCCGTTTTTATCCAGCCGGTCAAATATATGATAAACGAGTTCTCTGTTCTGCTCGCTGCTGGAACGGCCGAAACAGTCGAACGACAATTCAAAATCGTCATAAGTCTTTTTGTGCCGGGCATGATATTTGTCACAGTAAGCCTCAACGCTCATACCCTCTTTGGCCGCCCCTACTTCCGAGGGCGTGCCGTGCTCGTCGGTGCCGCCGATATACAAAACCTCGTGTCCCGACATTCGCATAAACCTTGCATAAACGTCGGAAGGAAGCAGACAGCCGACCATATGACCCAGATGGGGCACGCCGTTTACATAAGGCAATGCGGAAGTAATCAGAATTTTAGACATGAGGTTTTTTCTCCGTTGTTTTTTATTGTTTAACGGGCCGATTTTACTACAACTGTGCAAATTCTCAAGCAAAAAAAGGCTGTTTCCACCCGGAAACAGCCCTTGAAAAACAAATTTACGGCTATTGGATGGCTTCGCTGATAATTGCGCAGGCATCTTCGCGGGTCAGTTCGACCGGATCCAGCAGATACAGCGCGCCCATTGCCGCAAACGAATTTTCGGCCAGTTTTTCGGCATCGTCTTTCCGCAGCCCCCAATCCGAGAGTTTTAACCCTTCAAGCCCCACGTTTTTAATCAGCTTTTTCAAAGCCGTAATAAAAGCCGATGGCGAATTGACGTTTTCCTCGCCCATCGCCCGGGCCATGTCCATATAACGCGGCGCCACTTTCTTCTCATCTTTTTTCAGAAGATGCGTAAAATACGGTACCGAAAGCGCAACCAGACCGGCGCCGTGCGGCAGCCCCGGATAAAAGGCCGACAGGGCATGCTCCATCGAATGCTCGGAAATACAGCAGGAAGTGCTCTCCACCATACCGGCCTGCGTACTTGCCCAAGCCATTTCCTCGCGCGCCTGCAGATTGTTGCCGTCCTTGACCGCTTCCGGCAGAAACTTGGCAATCCGCCTGATGGAATTGAGCGCAAACAAGTCGCTTAACGGCTGCGCTACTTTAGCCAGATACCCTTCCGCCGAATGGAAAAAAGCGTCCATTCCCTGATATGCCGTCAGGTTGGCCGGTACCGAAACCATCAGTTCCGGGTCGACAATCGACAGGGTCGGAAACAGCTGTTTGATGCCGAAACCGATTTTTTCATTGGTTTCCAGATTGGTTATTACCGTCCACGGGTCTGATTCCGTTCCGGTTCCCGCCGTCGTCGGAATGGCGACAATCGGCAGCGCGGCGTTCTCAACTTCCCTGCCCTTGACATATTCCCAATAATTGCCGGGATTGGTCGCAGCCAACGCAATCGCCTTGGCTGAATCGATGGCGCTGCCGCCGCCGAGACCGACAACCATATCGCAGTTTTCGCGCCTTGCCAGTTCCGCGGCTTCCGACACATGCGCCAGCGTCGGATTTGGCAGAACCTTGTCAAACAGCACTAAGTCCACACCGTTTTCCTTCAGATACTGCGTTACCTGATTAAGATACCCCAGCCTTTTCATCGATTGGCCGTTGGTAATGACAATCAGCGCCTTGCTTCCGGGAAGTTCTTCCGTTGCCAGTTCTTTAAGCCTGCCGCGGCCGAAAATAATCTTGGTCGGGATATGGTAATCAAAATGCATGTCAATCCTCCTTAAAATTCCAGTCAGGAATAATATAGGGAGCAAATTGTCAGACTTCAAGCATTACCGCTTTTTCCAGCGCGTCAATATCGCTGCCGCAGATAAGATTGTGCAGTTTTGCCAGCTTTTCTTCCGGCAGATCGTAAATGTGCAGCCGCAGCAGACGTTCAATAACTTTCGCATCAAAACGTTTTTTTATCTCCCGGGCCGGATTGCCGCCGACCAGCGTATACGGCGGCACGTCTTTCACGACCACTGCGCCGGCCGCAACAACCGCCCCCTCGCCGATGGTTATTCCCGGCAGAATTATCGCCCGCATGCCAATCCATACGCCATCGGCGATAACCGTATCTCCTTTGGAGCAATACAACTCGGGCAACTTGTCCAAATGCGGATAACTGCTGAACCAGTCCGTCCGGTGCGTCGAATTTCCGCCCATTATAATAACAGTTTCCGCACCGATGCAAACATAGTCGCCGATATAAAGTTTGTCAGTTTTCCATTGCGGTTCCCAGTGCGCAAGACTATATTCGTCGCCATACAGATAACGGACGCAATAATCTTCAAACGAACCGCTCCAGGCATCGCTGTAATAACTGTGCCGACCTTTTATAACAATATTCGGATTTTTGACCGTCTCGGCCAAATTCTGCACCTTTGACCAGTGTTTATTCCGCATTTTTTCCCTTACGCAGAAATTCAGGCAATTCTGCCAGATTCGAAGCGCCGGCCGCCTTCACATGGCCGCCGCCGCCCATGCTTGCCGCCAGCTTGGAAACGTCTATCCCGTCCTTATAGGTATAAAAAGACAGGTTCCATTTGTTGTGTCCGTTCATAAAGAAGTTAATCCGCACGTCATAATCCATAACGTTTTCAACGGAATCGAAAAAGTCCGAATATCCCTGCGGCATATTGGCGCAAATGCATTTCAGCCCGTTAATTTCGCTTTCAAAGGCAATGCTGCGCACCAGACGGAAGTTGCGCATTTTAATCCAGGACAAAATCGCCTCGCCCTTTTCGACGATGGCGGCAATATCCAGTTCGTTGTTAAAAAGCTTTACCCAGATTTCGTCGTCAGGCTTGTTGGTGCCCAAAGACTGAAAGGCAAACTCAAACGGACGCACCCGCGGATCACGCAGGTCAAAGACATCGTTCAGCCCCAGCAGTTTTACGCCTTCCGGCACCGGACGGTCCGGATAGTAATATTCCCAGCACAGAACCATCGCCGGATGCCCTTGATGGCCTCATATTCGCCGGTCTGCATTTTCTGCTCGTATTCCTCAATTACCGAAGCGTGATGATCAATCCACGTCACGTCGCGGGTCTTGTTCAGCTCAAACATGTAATCAACCGGCAGAGCATAATCGCAGATAACGATTTTGTCGTGTTTTTCAATCTCTTCATACGGAATTTTCATATCATGGTTAATTCCCAGAAACTCGGTTTCCGGATAAACGCTGCGCACAACGGCAGCGGAGCCTTTTCCGTCATGATCGGCAATATGGTACACACATAACATTTCTTATCCCCTCTCTACACATTTAAAATTCAATAACCATGTTGTCGTAAGCCGGACGCACAAACGGCGGCGTCAGCTCGCCGATCCGGTCATAATCACACTCGTTGGCCATATGATTGATAATCGCCCTCTCCGGCTTAATCCTTTCAATCACGCTCATAACCTCGTCCAAACCGGCATGCTGAACCGCTCCCTCAGGCGTCGTCAGCGGCAGCACCATCAGCTTCGGCCTCCTTTTAATCATCTTAAAGGCGCTGGCCGCCAAAACCTTAAAATCGGCAATATGCACATATTCGCCGTCGTCAACGACATAACCGTAGCATTCGGTGCAGTGGTTCAGAAGCTTAATCGGCACAATCTTCACGCCTTTAACAAAAAAAGGCTTGTTGGCCTTGACCACGTTCATTACCAGGCTCGGACGGCGGATAACGTTGTTGGTAACCTTCTTGGAGGCAATCAGATAATCGAAACGATGCTCAATCTTCTTCATCGTGTATTTTCCGGCATAAACGTCCAGACTCTGGCGGTTAATCCGGTTAATTTCGCGCAGATCGTCAATGCCGTGCAGATGATCGGCATGCGCATGCGAATACAAAACCCCGTCCACATTGCGGATATTCTGGGCAATCAGCTGCGCCCGCATATCCGGCCCGGTGTCAATCAGCAGCCTGACACCCTTGTATTCCAGATAAGTCGAAGCCCGGGTACGCACATTTTTCGGATTTTCAGGATTACAGCGCCCAAAACCCGTGCCTAGGGAAGGAACGCCGGGGGCGGCACCGGAACCAAGAATAATCAGCCTGTTTTCCATCAGTACGCGTACCTCCCTTTGTCGCTGGCCTTGCGAAACAACCGGTAAAAGTTGTCGGAAGTAATCTGTGCCAGTTTTTCCAACGGAACATCCTTAATCTGTGCCAGCTTTTCGGCCGTATGCACCACAAAAGAAGATTCGTTGCGTCGGCCGCGCATCGGCACCGGCGCAAGAAACGGCGCGTCGGTTTCCACCAGCAGGCGGTCAAGCGGCACTTCGGCAAAAATATCGCGCAGTTCGCCGGATTTGTTGAAAGTAATGATTCCCGATGCTGAAATGTAAAATCCGATGGACAGGGCAAAATCGGCCAGTTTTTTTGAAGACGAAGAGGAAACTGAGAAAGCGAAAGAAAAAGACAGCAAGTCGGATGCTGTTTTTATGGGACTGACCGGACTTCTGAT
>OGOP01002508.1_pt1 | contig 11279 bp, 6 predicted proteins | sample 1552591 | NCBI WGS metagenome assembly OGOP01 (sample SAMEA2580120, study PRJEB22360) | human gut metagenome | biome: human gut; feature: human-associated habitat; material: faeces | place: Denmark | collected 2008/2010 | reverse complement strand
GCTAAGAGCTTCTGCCCCTTCAGGGCGTGCTGCTTGTATCCATTGCCCTGGGCTATGAATTTTTGGGATTTCAGCCCGTTCCAACCGTACAGTTCGAGTGATTTTTGACGTCTTTTTGAGTCGCAATGCATCGTTACGACATCTCAAATAGGTAAGTGTGCGATGGTGGATTGCTTCAGTTATATTCGAAAATGTCATTATTACAGTCAGATTCTGCTGGGAGATTGCCCTTCATGCCGGATAATTCCTTCCAAATGAGGTCAGGATACATGAATTTGGCTCCACTTACGTGCACTCCGAGAACAAGGAAATTCGTCGGAACGATAGGTTCGTGCATGGATTTTGATGCCTGTGAGAGTAAAAATGGCACTATTTTCGTTCATATTTCCCAGTTTTAGCACCTTTGTAGCGGTCTTTTTTGAGATGTCATTCTTCATATTCACCTTTTTATTTCTTGATAAATAGCTGATTATTAGCCTTTTAGAGAAGAGACTAAGTTGCCTGCTGTTTCAGTTTCAGTTGTTTCAATTAATTTTTTGAGGGTTGCGATTTTTTCATTTTGTAAATTTTTTTATTATTATTATATATATTATAATTATATATATATATTAAATAGTTATATAATAATATAGTAAAGAAAAAAGAACAAAAAAGGAAGTTGGAACCCCTCTTAAAAATAACTGAGACAACTGAAACTGAGACGCTTTTCAGCCCACAGTCAGCTTTCCTCTCCCAGGCTGTTGGTCTCTTTTCAGCTACCATTCCACGAGCGCTTGTCGGGCGAGGATGGCTTCTAAATTCCTTACGTCGATAACAGGAATCTTGATACTGCGTTTAGTCCTGGATAACTACCCTTCCCTTTGCCAACGAAAGAAGATCGGGAATGTCGTAACAGCACAAGACACCAGGAATGACGTTCGACATCATGTCGTGCTGCACGGGGTGCTGAATGTAATTGCGCCAGGTCTTCAATGTGCGGGTGAGTGTGGCACCAGCCAATCGCTCGTCGAGCACAGCAGCGTGCATCACTACGACTGCGTTCATTCCGTCAGCCTTGACTGTAATCTGGCGGCCCTTCAACTTTTCGTCAGCCGAACAGAAATTGAGAATGGTGCGCAAATCCTGCACACGCTGACCTATGAGCGGTTTGCCTGCATGCAGGGATGTTACTGCAGAACGATACTGAGTATTCCAATACTTGGAAAGGTTGTACTCGAAAATGTCGCTCGTCTCACCAAAACCTCGCAGGTCGGCATAGACATGAATCGTGCCGTCGGAGAATGCATCACGACGATCGGTCTCTATCAGCAGACTTGCCTTTCCTGCATCAGCAAGATGGATGCAAACCTTCGACTGCTGATTGGCAACCGACGGAATCCTGACGATGACAGGAACAGGATACTGACCTTCGCAATCGAGCTGATAACGATATTCCTCCACGTCGCGCTGCGATTCGTGGCGAGTCTCAATAGCATTCCAATGATCGTTCAGTCCAGAAAGTCCCAACAGCTTCAGAATGCCAGCCTTCACCTTGTCGGCCGACTGCGAACAGAAAGCCTGGCGCTGGGCTGACAGCCTGTCCATCTGTGCCTCACACTCCTGCATGGAGCTGAGCGCATCCTTGTATTCCAAGTTTACCTGTCCTGTCTTGGTGCAACGCATGTCGTCACTACGCCAGTAAGTATAAGGCTTGACCTCGCCCTGTGCGTCGCCCAAGAGAGCCTTGCGGAAGAAGCTTACCATCTTGTCCTGGCTGGGCTTGGGAATGGCGTGTCCGTCGTCGTAATAAAACTGTTCGGCAGCGTCGGGCGCTCCCAGCAGACTGTAGCAACGATTCACCTCTTCATAGCCACGCAAGGCTCCCCAATGGTCAACGAAGTCGAAACGTCCGTCAAGAATCAGGAAAGGCTTTGGCGCATTCATCATCGCCATGTCGGCTATCTCGATGTGCTCGCGTCCTTCGCCAGGAATCCACTGACATCCGTCGCTTGGGCCTTGAGTCTCCAGGGTTCTTTCGCGCGACGAGAAGAACAATCCCACACAACTTGCCTTCACCCTGTCGTCGAGAGCAGCCAGATAAGACGACTGCGTGCCGCCTCCCGAGAAGCCATAACAACCAATCTTGTCGCCATCAATGTCCTTACGACTGAGTAGATAGTCGATGGCGCGGCTGTTGTCGAAAAACTCCTGTGCGGCAAGGCTGCTGCCAAGGAGGATGAAGCCCGGAGCAATGAGTGTATGCTCGGTAGTTACGCCACGGGTAAGATTCTTGCCCTGTGCATCGATGGTTTGCTGGCGCTCACCCTGTGAGAAGGGGTCGACCACCATGGAAGCAATGCCGTTGACAGCCAACTGCTCAGCACTTCCCGAACCCGTGCCCTTTCCGTCGAGTCCATGTCCGCACATCTCGATACAGGCAGGAATCTTGCCCTGCACCTTCTCAGGCAGATAAAGATGGGCTGTGACGTAACGGCCTGGCGTACTCTGAAAGACAATCTTCTCGACTATAAAGCCGTTGCCCTTCAACGAGCCCACTACCTTGGCATTGAGTTTGCCACGCTGTGGCATTTCGCCAGCCAACTGACCAAAACGACTGCGCAACTGGCTCACGTATTGCTGCATGGCTTCCTTCGACTGGCAAGCCTTTTCGAAAGCCTGCTGGCGCTCATAGTTCTGAGCGTGTACTGGCAGCATCTCGTAGTTGTAGAGCGAGGTGGCAGTCTTGAACTTCAGAGCCTTGTAAGAGCCCTGAGCCATTGCCACCGTACCTGCAAGCACGGCGGCAACCGATAAGAAGAATCTGTTTCTATACATAGTAATATCTTTATAAATGCAAATGAAGAAGTTAGAGTAGTTGGAGAAGTTAAAGCCATATGCTTCATGGCAAAGTATTCAACCCCCAAAGTCTTGATTTTACATCTTGACAACCACTTCCATATCGCCCTCGCCTGCATCGAAGGTAAGTAAGCGCAACTTCTCGTCGTACTTCCATCCATCGACAAACTTGCCGGCTACAGTAACGAGTTTAGGCTTCTTGTCAAGGTAAACACTTACGCTGTAGTAGTGCGAAACAGGCTTGTAGTCGCCCTTAGGAGTCGTGATGTTGAGTATCCACTCGTTCTGTGCCAGTCGGCTCTCCATCTTGGTGACGGCATAAACTCCCTTCTGATAATCGAGCGATTTGCCGTCGTCCTCATACATTTCGTACACCGAATGCTCGGAAGGATAGATGAGCAGCGAGATGTTGGTGTTGGGGCGCTCGTCCACGTACTGCATGGCTTCCTGACGGGGAATGATGGCTCCACGGCGCAGGAAGATAGGCATGATCTCGATAGGTGTGAGGAACGACTTGTACTGGCGTCCGCTGATGCGCTCACCTGTCCAGAAGTCGAGCCAGTCACCACCGGGGAAGTAAACAGGACGCGAGAGTGCATTCTTCACCGTTACAGGACACACCATCATGTCGCGGCCAAACATATACTGGTCTGAAATCTGATAGGTATTGACATCCTGCAGATGATCGTAGAACAAAGGTGTCATCAGCGGACGGCTGGTCTTGTACATATCCCAGGCGCTGGTGTAGATGTAAGGCAGGAGCTCATAACGCAGCGAGTCGTACTGGATGAATATTTTCTGTGCTTCCTCGCCATAAGTCCATGGCGCATGATAACGAGGATGATCCATACCGAAGAGGATGGACACAGGCGAGAACATTCCCATCTGCACCCAGCGCAGATAGAGGTCGGTGTCGTAGGCAGAATACTGCTCGAATCCACCCATACAGTGGCTCCAATAGCCGACACCAGAGAGTCCTATATTAATACCGCCGCGGATGATAGGTTCAAACCACTGCCACTCCGAGCCCCAGTCGCCAGCCCAGATGAAAGGATAGCGCTGAATACCTGCATAGCCCTCGCGTGTGTGGTCGAAGCCACGCTGTCCGTTGAGCTTGGCAAAGTTCTCATAAGGTGCCTTGGCATAGGCTATAGGGAAGAGGTTGTGGGCAGCCTTCTGCTCGATGTTTGGATTGTTGTAGTTCAGAGCGCTTCCCACATCAGTCTTGAAGAACTTGGCTCCCAGGTCGGTCACTTTCTTGGCTGCATTCTTCCACCACCAGTCCACAGCCTTGTCGTCGAAGAAGTTGATGATGGCGTTGGTTCCACCGTCCTGAATGGTGAGTCCCTTCTTCTGTGCTGTGGTGAGCAGATTGTTGCGCTTGCCGTTGTCGATCAGCGAACGAATGTGCAGACCAAACATTGCCACATGATTCTTATAGGCATGGTCGATCATGCCCTTTGGGTCTTTAAACTGATCCTGGAACTCGAAGGTACAGCCTCCGTTGCCTAACTTGGCAAAGAGGCGCCAGGTAGAGTCGAGCCACATCATGTCGAACGGAATCTTTTCCTGACGCAGGCGGTCGATGAGATTGACCACATACGTATCGTTGGCCTTGCTCTCATGATGCCATGTTCCACCGCTGTACGAGCCGATGTGCAGACCATAGGCAGCACGTGGCATAAGAGGCGCCACGCCCGTGAGCTGCTGATAGCTGTGAATCAGAGTTTCCAACTGTTCGCCATAGATGAAATAATAGTCGTTGTCGCCACCAGGTGCCGAGAAACTGTACTTGTCGTTGTTGGTCCATCCCATGTCCCAGTCGTTGGGCACAGCAGTATGGAAGAACACGGCGTACCCCTTGTTGCTGAGCATCAAAGGCACAGGACAGTAGTTGGCTCTCAGAATGTCCTTGCCGCCTACCGCAGGCTTTGAGCCCCGTCCCAGTTCCACATTGAGGTGAACACGCTGTCCACGCTGGTCGATGCGGTCCATGCGCTCACCGAAGCCGAAGAAGTGCTCGTCGGGATTCATCTTCACCTCATTATATATGCTGTCCTTGCAGCCCGATGTCAACTCCTCGTAGAGCACCTTACCCGAAGCATCAGCCACCTGTATGCGCCAGGGAGCTTCCTGAATGCTTACCTGCAGCTTACTGGTCTTTATCTGTTTGCCGTCCACGCTGAAATTCACCTGTGGGAAGTTGTAGTTGACCACCATCCACTTCTCATTATCAGGCATCTGCTGTGCAGGCACCTTGGTTACACGGAACATGCTTTCCGAACACATCTCGATGCGCATGTTGCCTTGAGACGATGTGTAGAGTACGCTGTTTCCTTTCACTTGCTGTGCATGAGCCGCTGTAGCAAAGGCGCACAGCGACAGGAATGTGAGTTTTAGCTTTAAGTTTTTCATATCTATTCTGTTGTTTTTGTTGTTATGTTATTGATTTCTATTCCTGCCTGCACCACGGCTCCCAGTCCGTGGGCATCGTTGAGCGGAGCCGGTCGGTTGTAATAGAAAGGCAAGTCGCGGCTGATGCCTGTTCCCATGCACACGCCCTTCACCTGTCCTTCTGGGGTTATCTGACTGCAGACAGCCTTCCATCCCTGCAGCGCCACAGAGGCGAACGAGCTGTCGAGCCAGCCCTTGTTCACACCATGCGCAATGGCTGCGACAAACATGGCTGTGCAGGAAGTTTCGGGATAAGAGTCAGGCTTGTCGAGCAACTGGTGCCACATGCCCTGTGCGTCCTGATAGGCGATGATGTTTTCCACTCTTTTTCGGAACAGCTGCAGCAATCTGTCTCGCAGAGGATGCTCTTCGGGCAATCTGTCGAGCACGAGAGCCTGTGCCAGAAACGCCCATCCGTTGGCTCTTCCCCAGTGGGCGGTGCCGTGGGAATGGGTCGTGTCATAATAGAAACAATGCCAATAGAGGTGCTTGTCGTTGTCGAAGAGCAGACTGTCGAAGAGCAATACCTGTTCTGCCGCTCTCTGCAACAAGTCGGACGATGCGCCCTTGCGACTTCCCTGATGAGCCAGGAAAGAAGTACACATATACAGGTCATCGAGCCAGAGAGTTCGCTCTCCCACTCTTCCCCGGCAGAAAATGCCTGTTTCGGGAATACGCTCCTGCTGAGTAAGAATGTAATGGCTTATCTTGTCGAGATAATTCTCGTAACGTTGGTCTTTGTATCGTCGTGCCAGTTCGGAGAGGGCAGCGCCCATAGCTCCGCAGTCATCAAGGCTCGACATGGAGAAGAATCTGCGCCACGCATTGTCGCGCACGCCCGATTCGTATTCTTTCCTGAGTTGTCGCTGTATTTTTGGTTCGAAATAAAAGTCAAAGTTCTCTTTGACAAACTGCTCATACTTCTTTTCACCTGCCGCATCGGCAAGATTGAGCATTGCCACTCCGAGCACACCATTCACGTATCTCCATTCTTGATAATAGCTGTCGATGTGAGTGTGTCCGTCCTGTGCCTTTGACACGTTGTGGTTGTGATGGCTCAGCAGATAATCAGCCACCCGCTTCGAGACATCGAGCGGAGCATCCTGCGCCATAACTCCTGCTGCAAAGGCAAGACTGCAAATAAGAGTAAAGACTGCTTTCTTCATGAGGTTTCCCGGTTTTTAAGTGGTTTGAAAAATATTGAGAATATTGTTGCTGGAACAATTATTGATGTGGGAAATATTGCTGTTGGAACAAAATTGTTGTCCCTGGAACAATTCCTGCGAAAGTAGATTTTAAGAAAAAAGCCTCTCCACTTCTCACGAGGCAGAGAGGCCTGCGTTTTGTTTTAATATATAACTAAAAACCTACCGTTAATTCATTATTTGAATTCAAGTTTCGCAAGCGAGGAAATTGATAGAAGCTAAAGCTGTTATCACTCCCGTCGGTCGTTCGGAAAGTTAAGAAATAATAGTCTTATAGTTTAAACTTAGGACATTTGTCCCTTAACTTCCCTCTAACGTCACTAACTTCCCTTAACTTCCCCACATGCAAAAGTTCAGTTATTTTAATATCCGTAGTTGTTGATCAATGCGTTGTTCGACGCGTTGATGTCTGAGTCAAATATAGGCCAGTACTGACGGGAGTCTGGATCGTTGGCAAAATAGTTGGCCAGCATGTTGTCCTTCACTGTGGCAGACACGAAGTCGTAGTCGAGTTGTGTCCAGCCTTCGCCAGCAGGAGCTGCTGTCTCACCCTTAGCCAAGCCATAGTACTCCAACTTGCCAGCAGCATTGGTGCGTGTGTAAACCACTGTAGGCACGTCAGCATACTTGCCTGTGCGGTCGCGCAGCGCTCTCATGTCGGTCACGGTCTGTCTTACGGCTGTTCCGAGCAAGTTCCAGCGAATGAGGTCCTGCTTACGCAGCATCTCGCCAGGGAATTCGAGAAGGCGCTCCTTCTGGATGGCCTTCAGCATGTCGGCCTTCGAGCTGATGGCGTTGACATAAGCCTCTACGTTTGCTGGGCGGTCGGCTACGGCAAAGGCGCGGTTACGAACCTCCTTGAGGTAAGGCTTGGCTGCATCAGGACCTTCCAGCTCGTTGGCAATCTCTGCTGCCATCAACAGGATGTCGGCGTAGCGGAGCACGGGCAGGTTCACACCATCGTCGTTGGAAGTCACCTGGCGTGTCATGCGCTCATAGTCGTACTTGCCGAAGTTGAAGCTTGGTGCAGAGGCATCGTTGTCACCCAACTTGGCCATTGTGTAGCCGTTGTCGTACTTGTAAGGCACGCAGTTCACGTCGCGGCGCTGGTCAGCATTGTCGTACTCATAGTAGAGTGTAGGAGCAGGAATGTTCTGTCCGCCATAGTTGGTCTTGGTCAAGTGTGGGCTCTTCGACTTGTGGTAAACACCAAAGTGATAGAAGAATCGTCCACGTCCGTCGTTGAATGGAATCTCGAAGATAGACTCTTTGTGTGAGCCTTCGATGGTGATGACGTCAGTAGCGAGGTCGTTCCAGAACTGCTCGTAAGTGGCGTCGAGTGCGAGTCCACTCTCTCTGATGACGAGTTTCAGGTCGTCGTAAGCCTCCTGCAGCAGGGCTGTGCCGGTAAGCTCAGGATCGTTGCTGCGGCGCACCTCATAAGTAGTAGGATTGTCGAGCGATGTAGGACGCTGGCTGTAACCCTCGGCCATGAGGATGAGACGTGCACGCAGACCCAAGGCAAAAGCCTTGTTCACTCGCTCTGTCGTCTTGGTGCGCTCAGCCTTTCCTGGCCATGGCAGATAGCCTGCAGCCTCTTTCAGGTCGGCAATAATCTGCTTGTAGATGACGTCGCGGTCTGACTTGGGAAGGTAGATGGTGCTCTGTTTCACCGATGTGAATCGGGCAGGCACGTCGCCCCAGGCACGAATGAGGTCATAGTAGTACTGCGCACGCAGGGTGAGCGACTCGCCTAAGAGATAAGCCATGTCGGCATTGCTCTCAGGATTGCCATAGGCACGTATTCCCTCGATGCAGCAGTTGGCAGCCTCAATGCCGTTGAAGAAGCCTGTGAAGGCGTTAGGGTCTTTTCCAGAAGCCATCCAGTTGTTGGCAGAGAAGGCGCTGTAAGTGCAGAGCGAGGTCTTGTTGTCCGACGAAGGCTGCGCCATGTCGAAGTAGCACTCGGCATCGGTATTCATACCATAGTAAGGCATGTAGCGCGCACGGTGAGAATTGGTGGCGGCAAACCAGCTGTAGATGCTGATGACCGTATTCTCGGCAAGCGGGGTGTTAGAGAACACCACCTTGTCGTTGTATTGTGACTCGCTTTCTACGTCTAAATAGTCGTTGCACGACATGAGTGTAGCGCCAGCCAACAGGGCTGTAAATACATATTTTATTTTCATAACGATGTTTCCTTTAAGTGTTTTTTTAGAATGTAAGATTAAGACCGAAGATGAACTGGCGGCTTCTTGGATAAGCCGAGTAGTCTACGCCTGGACAAACCAGCACGTTGCGGCAGCAGTCCACCTCTGGATCCATACCACTGTAACCGGTGATACAGAAAAGATTTGAAGCGGTAAAGTATAGACGCAGGTTCTGAACATAGATTTTCTGCATCCATGTCTTAGGCAGTGTGTAGCCCAAGGTAAGTGTAGAGAGGCGGAGGAATGATCCGTCCTCGATAGCCCAGTCGGTGAGCACAGCCTTTGTTGTGTAAGGCGACCACATAGTGGTGTTCTTGTTCATCTCGGCGAGCTTGGCTGCATCGTTGATGAAGTTGCCGTTCTCGTCTACGTTGGTCCAGCGCTTGCCGCTTGCCATCGTGGTGTTGAGGTTGCGCCAGATACCGCCACGTGTAGAGGTCTGGTCTATCTTGTCAGCATTGTAAACATCGTTGCCGATGCTGTAAGAGAAGTCGGCGTTGAAGTCGAATCCGTAGGCACGTGCACCGATAGAGAATCCACCTATAGCCCATGCGTTGGCGTCGCCGATCTCGAACTTGTCGTCATCGTTGATGGTTCCTGAACCGTCCTTGTCGAGGAGTTTCATGGTACCAGGGCGTACTGTGCCCACAATACCGCTGGCATCAGCCACACCTTCCTTCAACTTCCACTGTCCTGCGGCAGCATCGTAGCCCTCGAAGTCGTCCACCTCGTAGCGTCCTGTTCCTGCCAGCTTGTAACCAACGATGGTTCCTACAGGCTTTCCTGGCTTCACTAAGTAGTCGGAGCCAATTTCTGTACTTGCCCAGTAAGAAGGCTTAGAGTATGAGTCCATGCTTCCGAGGCTCACTACCTCATTGGTGTTATGACCGAGTGTGAACGAGAAGTTCAGACCGTAGTTCTTGGTGTTGATGGCATCGTAGTTCAATGTCAACTCGAAACCAGAGTTCTTGGTCTCGCCCACGTTCTGGTACTGTGTGTTGTAGCCGCTACCTGTGATCTGCATCTCCATGAGCAGGTCTTTCACGTTGTTCTTGTACACCTCGAACGAACCGTTGAGCTTGTTGTTGAAGAAACCGAAGTCAATACCCAGGTTGAGCGAGTGTGTTGTTTCCCACTTCAGGTCGGGGTTGCTCATTGCGTTGCCCGTAGTGAGCCATGAGTTCTGCAGGTGCAGCCAAGAGCTCTCCTTGATAGAATAGGTACGGCTGGTCTGTCCAGAAGGAATGTTGTTGTTACCCGACACACCGTAGCTCAAGCGCAACTTCAGGTTGCTCAGCCAGTCTTGTGTCGACTTCATCCAAGGCTCCTCGATAATGCGCCATCCGGCTGCCACTGATGGGAAGTAGCCCCAGCGGTTGTCCTTAGAGAACTTGCTTGAACCATCGGCACGCAGAGTGGCGGTAAGCAGATAGCGGTCCAAGAAACTGTAGTTGGCACGTCCGAAGAACGACACCATCTTGTCGTCGGGATAGTAGAACTCGTTGGCACGTGTAGGAGTGCCCTGTGCAGAGAGGTGGAAAGCCATGTCGGCATCGTAGAATGAAGGGAATCCCTCTATGCGTGTCGTTGCCAGTGTCTCACGGCTTACGATGCTCTCCTGTCCCACCATGAGGTTCAGGCTGTGAGCCTTGGGCAGAATCTTAGAGAAGTCGTACTGCAGAGTGTTGGAGTTGCGCACGGTGCGGCGGTTCACCTGGGTACGTGTAGTAAGCGGCATGTTCTTGTATTCTGCCAGGGTGTTGTTCTGCGACTCATAGGTAGTAGAGCCGGAGAAGTAACGGAAGTCGTTGTTGTAGATGTCGAGACCTACGTCTGTGCGGAAAGTAAGCTCGGGCAATATCTTCCATGTGAAAGCTCCGTTCATGTTGAAGTTCTCACGAACACGTTTCTTGTAGTTGTCGTTGAGGGCTGTGATTGGGTCTTCCAGTCCGTCGTCAATGTTGCTCTCATCGAAGAGAAGGCTTCCTGAGCCCGTCAGAGGCGACTGCACCACAGCATGGCGGATACGGCCGAAAGAGCCTGAAGGCACAGAGTTCTGGTCGCCGGTAGCGTCGCTCTGTCCGTCGCCATTCACCTTGGTGCGTGAGTAACGGGTAGAGAACTCGAGTTTGGTCTTCTTGTTGGGCTCATAGTTGAGTTTGAAGTTCAGGTTGCTGCGATAGAAGTCAGAGGTGAGCAGGATGGCTTTCTCCTTCATGTAGTTGTACCCTGCTGTGAAGCGCAACTTCTCCGAACCTCCCGAAATGTTGACATTATGGCTGAACACGTTGCCGGTGCGTCCGTACACCTCGTCCTGCCAGTCGGTAGTCTTCATCGAGTTCATAATGTTGGGAATGTTGTCCCATCCGCCGAGTACCTGCTGGTACTTACCGGCATTGGCACCAGTAGAGAGACTCGACAATTCGTACTGCCACTTCAGATAGTCTTCCACTCCCAGCACGTCTACCTTGTCCTCAGCCTTCTTGAAGCCCACATAGGCATTGTAGTTCACAGTCACCTTACCCCAGTTCGGGATAAGAAATAGTTCATAAAAAAGTTGGTAGTCTCATAAATA
>OGOP01002503.1_pt1 | contig 11299 bp, 10 predicted proteins | sample 1552591 | NCBI WGS metagenome assembly OGOP01 (sample SAMEA2580120, study PRJEB22360) | human gut metagenome | biome: human gut; feature: human-associated habitat; material: faeces | place: Denmark | collected 2008/2010 | reverse complement strand
CAACCTCCTTATCACCGTCCCGGAACCGCAGTTCGTAGAGCGTTTGTCGGGTCAGGAGTGTGAATGTCAGAATCGTAATGCAGATAATGAGCAGACACACCACCAGAGGGTTGTGCTTCATAGCCTTTCTCCTTGCCGGATGGCGGGTAAGAGGCTAAGATCTGAATTGCTAGGTTCATTCGTTGGCCTCGGTTGATAGAAATATCGGTCGGGGCCTTCGTCTTTCTGATTCCCGGTTAGCCTGAAAACAGAAAGTCTCAGGCACCCGCAGGCATCCTATGAGGTTTCCTTAGGGACGAAAATAATCACTTCACGAAATTGCGTGCTGTTTTCCAGAATTTTTCGTCATTCGGGTTAGCCAGTTTAGCCATTCGTTACTCTCTTCATTCCAATAGCATTAATTTTCTCTGCAATAATTGTTGTAAAAATGTGACGCAAAGAGGTTTTTGGTCATAAGTAATTACCGTCAAGTGCCGATGACTTTCTATCAGGAGTAAACCTGGACGAGAGACAACGGTAATGAATACAACTCCCTCACATCGATTAGGTTTTTTGCATCACATCAGGCTGGTTCCGTTATTTGCCTGCATTCTTGGCGGTATCTTAGTTCTATTCGCATTAAGTTCTGCTCTGGCTGGCTATTTCCTCTGGCAGGCCGATCGCGATCAGCGTGATGTTACTGCGGAGATTGAGATTCGGACCGGGTTAGCGAACAGTTCAGATTTTTTGCGTTCAGCCCGGATCAATATGATTCAGGCCGGGGCTGCGAGTCGTATTGCGGAAATGGAAGCAATGAAGCGCAATATTGCGCAAGCCGAATCGGAGATTAAACAGTCGCAGCAAGGTTATCGTGCTTATCAGAATCGACCGGTGAAAACACCTGCTGATGAAGCCCTCGACACTGAATTAAATCAACGCTTTCAGGCTTATATCACGGGTATGCAACCTATGTTGAAATATGCCAAAAATGGCATGTTTGAAGCGATTATTAATCATGAAAGTGAGCAGATCCGACCGCTGGATAATGCTTATACCGATATTTTGAACAAAGCCGTTAAGATACGTAGCACCAGGGCCAACCAACTGGCGGAACTGGCCCATCAGCGCACCCGCCTGGGTGGGATGTTCATGATTGGCGCGTTTGTGCTTGCCCTGGTCATGACGCTGATAACATTTATGGTGCTACGTCGGATCGTCATTCGTCCACTGCAACATGCCGCACAACGGATTGAAAAAATCGCTAGTGGCGATCTGACGATGAAGGATGAACCGGCGGGTCGTAATGAAATCGGTCGCTTAAATCGTCATTTACAGCAAATGCAGCATTCACTGGGGATGACAGTAGGGACTGTTCGACAGGGTGCGGAAGAGATTTATCGTGGCACCAGCGAAATTTCAGCTGGCAATGCGGACCTGTCATCTCGCACCGAAGAACAAGCGGCGGCAATCGAACAAACTGCCGCCAGCATGGAGCAACTCACTGCGACGGTGAAACAGAATGCGGATAACGCGCATCATGCCAGCAAACTGGCGCAAGAGGCTTCTTTTAAAGCCAGCGATGGCGGGCAGACGGTTTCCGGTGTAGTAAAAACGATGGGCGCTATCTCCACGAGTTCGAAGAAAATTTCTGAGATCACCGCCGTCATCAACAGTATTGCTTTCCAGACGAATATTCTGGCACTGAATGCTGCCGTTGAAGCCGCGCGAGCGGGTGAGCAAGGCCGTGGATTTGCCGTTGTCGCCAGCGAAGTACGGACACTCGCAAGCCGCAGCGCCCAAGCGGCGAAAGAGATTGAAGGCTTGATCAGTGAATCAGTCAGGTTAATTGACCTGGGGTCGGATGAGGTGGCAACGGCAGGGAAAACCATGAGCACTATTGTTGATGCCGTCGCGAGTGTCACACATATCATGCAGGAAATCGCCGCCGCCTCGGATGAACAAAGTAGAGGCATAACGCAGGTTAGCCAGGCGATTTCTGAAATGGATAAGGTGACGCAACAGAATGCTTCTCTGGTAGAAGAGGCCTCAGCAGCGGCGGTGTCCCTTGAAGAACAGGCGGCACGATTAACTGAGGCGGTGGACGTATTCCGTCTGAACAAACATTCTGTGTCGGCAGAACCTCGCGGAGCGGGTGAACCAGTTAGTTTCGCTACGGTGTGAAAATGTTCAAGGAGGGATCGACAGATCCCTTCACCTTTCAGAACGGCATTGATTTTCGAATAGCGTTAATCATCAACTGGCAACCAGAAGAGAACGTCGCATCTACGCGGGTCAGTATTCCAATCGGTTCGCCTGCACCATGTCCCGGAACAGGCAGGGCCACCAGCGTGGCATGACGCAGGTCGTCTTTTACCGCGCCAGAAGGGACAAACCACACGTAGTCGTATTCAACCGTAAGTTGACGAGATAGCGAAGCAGACAGCGTTTCGATACAACCCGAAGGAATTTTACAGCCCTGGCTCTGCACTAATGCATCTGAATGCTGGCGTGGCGCAGTGCCTTCTGGTGATACAACGACCGGCCATTCCAGCACCCGGCTTAGCGTTACGTTCTCCTGAAGTAGCGGGTGATTAGGGCGGACAACCAGCTTCAGCGATTCAAGAAACAGCAGTTCGTAATTAAGCCCGGTCATCAGTTCAGGATCTGACATCCGACCAATGCCGATATCGATTTCCCCGGTTTTTAAACCCGCCAGAATCATAGGGTTACTCATTGTCGCAACTTGCAAGGTCGTCTCTTTTTGTTGCTGATGAAACTGACCTATAACCGAAGGTAATATCCCCAGTGCCGCAGTAGGTAGTGCACCAACCCTGACGACATCATTATTAAGATCTTCTTTACGATGAAGCGACTGTCCGGCAGTGTTGATGGCGTCAAGAACTCTGACTGCATGCGTTAAAAATTGTTCGCCGGGTAAGGTAAGTTGCGCCCCCTGACGACCACGCTCAAACAAGCGAGCGCCAGTCAGCTGCTCCAGTTCATTCAATGTCTTAGAGAGCGCAGGTTGACTCAAATTAAGGGTTTCAGCCGCGCGCCCCAAAGTTCCTTGTTGTGCGACAGCTACGAATGTATGAAGGTGGCGCAAACGGATGCGCTGACTAAACAGACTATTTTTTTCCATAAGCGATGTTAAAAACGAAGCGGTGTCGCTGACAAGTGAAGTTGTTTGATTATGATAACTTGATTGCAAAATATTATTAACAATTAAAGCAATTATGTTACAGCAAAATGGATAATATTGATGTTTTCGCGGCGAGATCACAGTTTGTAAATTCTTCCCGCCAGAGTGAATGCGGTTACCTACACTCCAGATTACTGACCACTGGAGGCAGACACTATGGCGAACAGCATCACGGCGGATGAGATTCGGGAACAGTTTTCGCAGGCAATGTCAGCCATGTACCAGCAAGAAGTTCCGCAATATGGCACGCTGCTGGAACTGGTAGCTGATGTGAATCTGGCTGTGCTGGAAAACAATCCTCAACTGCACGAAAAAATGGTAAATGCAGACGAGCTGGCGCGACTGAATGTTGAACGTCATGGGGCGATTCGCGTTGGGACTGCACAAGAGCTTGCTACTCTTCGGCGGATGTTTGCCATTATGGGGATGTACCCGGTGAGCTATTACGATCTCTCGCAGGCAGGGGTGCCGGTACATTCGACAGCATTTCGGCCCATTGATGATGCTTCTCTGGCGCGTAATCCCTTCCGCGTTTTTACCTCCTTACTCCGCCTTGAGCTTATCGAGAACGAAATTTTGCGCCAGAAAGCGGCGGAGATTCTGCGTCAGCGCGATATCTTCACCCCACGTTGTCGACAACTGTTAGAGGAATATGAGCAGCAGGGCGGTTTTAACGAAACACAGGCACAGGAGTTTGTGCAGGAAGCCCTGGAAACGTTTCGCTGGCACCAGTCAGCAACGGTAGATGAAGAAACCTATCGCGCCTTGCACAACGAACATCGGTTGATTGCTGATGTGGTCTGTTTTCCTGGATGCCATATCAACCACCTGACGCCACGTACGCTGGATATTGACCGGGTGCAGTCGATGATGCCTGAATGCGGAATTGAACCCAAAATTCTCATCGAGGGGCCGCCGCGCCGCGAGGTACCGATTTTACTACGCCAGACCAGCTTTAAAGCACTGGAAGAGACGGTGTTGTTTGCGGGGCAGAAACAGGGCACGCATACCGCGCGCTTTGGTGAAATTGAGCAGCGTGGCGTGGCATTAACGCCGAAAGGGCGACAACTGTATGATGATCTTCTGCGTAACGCTGGAACCGGGCAGGATAATCTCACTCACCAAATGCATTTACAGGAAACCTTCCGCACTTTTCCTGACAGTGAGTTTTTAATGCGTCAGCAAGGGCTGGCATGGTTCCGGTACCGTCTGACGCCTTCAGGTGAGGCGCATCGTCAGGCGATTCATCCCGGAGACGATCCACAGCCCTTAATTGAACGTGGTTGGGTCGCGGCGCAACCCATTACCTATGAAGATTTCTTGCCCGTTAGCGCGGCGGGGATCTTCCAGTCAAATCTGGGTAATGAAACGCAGGCACGCAATCACGGTAATGCCAGTCGCGAGGCATTTGAGCAGGCGTTGGGTTGTCCGGTTTTGGATGAGTTCCAGCTTTATCAGGAAGCGGAAGAACGCAGTAAACGTCGCTGTGGCTTGCTTTAAATTCTGACCATCCGCCTTTGCAAAAATTTGCCTGATTTTACAAACGAATCAGGCTCATCCCATCGACATAAAAAAATTGCCGATTTATGCATATTCTCTGAGTTCAACAATTGGATTATTAATAAATATTGTCTAGAGTGAGCGGTCATAAATAAGCACTTTCTTGCCGCTGAAAACGACCAGCGCGGGACCATTCACAACACCAGAAGGACTCACTTTCAGGTATGGATCGTAGACGATTTATTAAAGGTTCAATGGCTATGGCCGCCGTGTGCGGTACCAGCGGCATTGCTTCTCTTTTTTCTCAGGCGGCATTCGCGGCAGATTCTGATATTGCCGACGGGCAAACCCAGCGTTTTGACTTCTCCATTCTACAGTCAATGGCGCACGACTTAGCGCAAACAGCGTGGCGTGGTGCGCCTCGTCCGTTACCTGACACGCTGGCGACAATGACGCCGCAGGCTTATAACAGTATTCAATACGACGCCGAAAAATCGCTCTGGCATAACGTTGAGAACCGTCAACTGGACGCTCAGTTCTTCCATATGGGAATGGGATTCCGTCGCCGCGTTCGTATGTTTTCTGTAGATCCAGCAACACATCTGGCGCGTGAAATTCACTTTCGCCCGGAGTTGTTCAAATACAACGATGCAGGTGTTGATACCAAACAATTAGAAGGGCAAAGCGATCTCGGCTTTGCCGGTTTTCGCGTGTTTAAAGCCCCCGAACTGGCGCGCCGTGATGTAGTATCATTCCTCGGAGCGAGTTATTTCCGCGCCGTTGATGACACATATCAATACGGTTTGTCGGCCCGCGGCCTGGCGATTGACACTTACACCGACAGTAAAGAAGAGTTCCCCGACTTTACCGCCTTCTGGTTTGATACGGTAAAACCGGGGGCAACTACCTTTACCGTTTATGCGTTGCTCGATAGCGCCAGCATTACTGGTGCCTATAAGTTCACTATCCATTGTGAGAAAAGTCAGGTGATTATGGATGTGGAAAATCACCTGTATGCGCGCAAAGACATTAAACAGCTGGGCATTGCGCCGATGACCAGTATGTTCAGCTGCGGTACTAATGAACGTCGGATGTGCGACACCATTCATCCGCAAATTCATGACTCTGATCGTCTGTCCATGTGGCGGGGCAACGGCGAGTGGATTTGCCGTCCGCTGAATAATCCGCAAAAATTGCAGTTCAATGCTTACACCGACAACAACCCGAAAGGGTTTGGTTTATTGCAACTGGATCGTGATTTCTCCCATTATCAGGACATTATGGGCTGGTATAACAAACGCCCAAGTCTGTGGGTGGAACCGCGTAACAAGTGGGGTAAGGGCACCATCGGCCTGATGGAAATCCCAACAACGGGCGAAACGCTGGATAACATTGTCTGCTTCTGGCAGCCAGAAAAAGCTGTAAAGGCGGGTGATGAGTTTGCATTCCAGTATCGTCTGTACTGGAGTGCGCAACCGCCTGTTCATTGCCCATTAGCGCGCGTTATGGCGACGCGTACCGGCATGGGCGGTTTCCCGGAAGGTTGGGCACCAGGTGAACACTATCCCGAAAAATGGGCGCGTCGTTTTGCCGTCGATTTCGTTGGTGGTGATCTGAAAGCTGCCGCACCAAAAGGCATTGAGCCGGTGATTACGCTTTCCAGTGGGGAAGCGAAGCAAATCGAAATTCTCTATATTGAACCCATTGATGGTTATCGTATTCAGTTTGACTGGTATCCGACTTCGGACTCCACTGATCCGGTCGATATGCGGATGTATCTGCGTTGTCAGGGCGACGCTATCAGTGAAACATGGCTGTATCAGTATTTCCCGCCAGCGCCGGATAAACGTCAGTATGTTGACGACCGCGTGATGAGTTAATCGTTTTTTCTTCGGCACCTTCTTCGGGAGGTGCCGTCTGGTTAAACACGATCCCGCTCGCATTTTTCCCTAAGTTAAATGAGTAATCTGATGGTGTGTATTTCAGATACACCTTGTCAGCCACTAACAGGGAGTGCGTATGTTTCCAGAATATCGAGATTTAATATCCCGTCTGAAAAACGAAAATCCTCGCTTTATGTCCTTGTTCGATAAACACAATAAACTTGATCATGAAATTGCCAGAAAGGAAGGTTCCGACGGTCGAGGGTACAATGCGGAAGTGGTCCGCATGAAAAAACAAAAGCTACAGTTAAAAGATGAGATGCTCAAAATCCTGCAGCAGGAGAGCGTCAAAGAGGTATAAACTTTCCTAAGCCGCCAGCCAGGCGGCTTTTTTAACAACTGCATGGATTGACTGGAGATAAGATGACTGAAACGATAAAAGTAAGCGAATCACTTGAATTACATGCTGTTGCAGAAAATCACGTCACTCCTCTTTATCAGTTAATCTGTAAAAATAAAACCTGGTTACAGCAGTCGCTAAACTGGCCGCAGTTCGTTCAGAGTGAAGAGGACACGCGAAAAACGGTGCAGGGTAATGTGATGTTGCATCAACGCGGCTATGCCAAAATGTTCATGATTTTCAAAGAAGATGAACTTATCGGCGTTATCTCGTTTAATCGTATTGAACCACTGAATAAAACCGTTGAAATAGGCTACTGGCTGGACGAATCTCATCAGGGGCAGGGGATCATTTCTCAGGCGCTGCAGGCATTGATTCATCATTACGCCCAGTCTGGTGAACTTAGACGCTTCGTGATCAAATGTCGGGTGGACAATCCGCAAAGCAACCAGGTCGCTTTGCGCAATGGTTTTATCCTTGAAGGTTGCCTGAAACAGGCTGAGTTCCTGAATGATGCCTATGATGATGTGAACTTATACGCGCGTATTATCGATTCATAATAACCCTGCCAGCGGCGTTCGCGTAATGCGCTCCTCGCCGTTAATGACTTTTGGACCACGGACATGAACCGTGTCGCCATCAAAGGCTTCAACGACGGCGTGGTCGGTTAACTCCACATGGTTTTCAATTATCACCGCACCTGTAATACGGCTCTCACCTTGTATTACAACGTGCTCGTCGAGCAGAATCGGTCCACCACGTACCACGGCATTTCCGCCAATCAAGACATGATGTTTTAACACACAATTACCTTCCACAATGGCATATTCCGCCACCTGCGAACTGTAATGAATCGTTGGAATGGCATCTTCTTCTATGCCAGCTTTCACCTGCGCGTGACCGTAGACTTTAGCGCAATCGCATAGCCAGACGTTGTTCTCTTCATTACCTTCAATACTGGCAAAATCAAAAACTTCGGCACGATGTTCAATAAAAGCATACCGGATGACGGCATCGCCATAAATTTGTGCCTGGTGGACAATACGCGAGGCGCTAACCCTTGCGCGATCATAAATTTGTAGCAGGAGTTGATGGTCGGGCGTTAAGCCTTGTGCGGCGACGATCATAGAATGTTGATCAATTAAGGCGTGACCAAATATTCTACATTGCCCGTAAACTAATGAGTCATGAATGGTGACGCTGTCACTTATATATGCACCCTGGCTGATTTCACTATTATCGATCCAGACGTTATCCGTTGCGTAAACCTCTCCCCACAGCACGCTGGTGCCGGTGATACGCGTATTACCAGAAATCACCGTTCCGCCGAACGCAATAGCATTCTGGTCGTAAATCCAGCAATTTCCTTCCTGTGCTAACACCGTTTCGCGATCGATCCAGCCGCCAGCGGTTCCTGCTATCACATCGTTAAAATCGCTAATGGCGATAATCTGCCGTAATAACACATTTTTTTTAGTGCCATCTTCCTGATAACTAAAGGCTCGCTGTTCTTCACTTAGACGATATTTGCGCATAGCGTTTTCCCACAGGTGACTTACTATAACCGTAGCAAATTCTGCGGCTCTGGCTATGCTCGAGAAAATTCCATAAAATGCATTTCAAATATACTTTATAAATTAAACAAAATGAGTAAGAAGATGCAGAGCGATAAAGTGCTCAATTTGCCGGCAGGCTACTTTGGTATTGTGTTGGGGACGATAGGGATGGGATTTGCCTGGCGCTATGCCAGCCAGGTTTGGCAGGTCAGCCACTGGTTAGGGGATGGGCTGGTGATTCTGGCGATGATCATCTGGGGATTATTAACTAGCGCATTTATTACCCGACTCATACGCTTTCCGCATAGCGTGCTGGCGGAAGTTCGCCATCCAGTGCTGAGCAGTTTTGTGAGTTTGTTTCCGGCAACGACGATGCTGGTGGCGATTGGTTTTGTTCCGTGGTTTCGCCCACTGGCGGTGTGCCTGTTCAGTTTTGGTGTCGTGGTTCAGTTGGCTTATGCCGCCTGGCAAACTGCGGGATTATGGCGCGGATCTCACCCTGAAGAAGCTACCACGCCTGGACTGTATCTGCCGACAGTTGCCAACAACTTTATCAGCGCAATGGCCTGTGGTGCGTTGGGCTACACCGACGCCGGTCTGGTGTTTTTAGGCGCAGGCGTTTTCTCATGGCTAAGCCTTGAACCGGTGATCTTGCAGCGTCTGCGCAGTTCGGGAGAATTACCCACGGCACTGCGGACATCACTCGGCATTCAGCTCGCTCCTGCGCTGGTGGCTTGTAGTGCCTGGCTGAGCGTCAACGGCGGCGAGGGTGACACGCTGGCGAAAATGCTTTTCGGTTATGGACTGCTGCAACTGCTGTTTATGCTACGTCTGATGCCATGGTATCTCTCCCAGCCATTTAATGCTTCATTCTGGAGTTTCTCGTTCGGCGTATCTGCACTGGCAACCACCGGTTTGCATCTGGGGAGTGGCAGCGATAATGGATTTTTCCATACGCTGGCGGTGCCGCTGTTTATCTTTACCAATTTTATTATTGCAATACTGCTCATCCGTACTTTTGCGCTTCTGATGCAGGGAAAATTGTTAGTCAGAACCGAGCGCGCCGTTTTAATGAAAGCAGAGGACAAAGAATGATCATTCGTGACGAAAACTATTTTACTGATAAATATGAATTAACCCGCACACACTCTGAAGTACTGGAAGCGGTGAAAGTGGTTAAACCGGGTAAAACGCTGGATCTGGGCTGTGGCAATGGTCGTAACAGTCTTTACCTGGCAGCCAATGGTTATGATGTTGACGCATGGGATAAAAATGCCATGAGTATCGCCAACGTCGAGCGCATTAAATCCATTGAAAATCTGGATAATTTACACACCCGGGTCGTTGATCTGAATAACCTCACATTTGATGGACAGTACGATTTTATTCTTTCGACTGTGGTGCTGATGTTCCTTGAGGCTAAAACCATCCCCGGGTTGATTGCCAATATGCAACGTTGCACTAAACCTGGTGGTTACAACCTGATTGTGGCGGCGATGGATACCGCTGATTATCCATGTACCGTCGGCTTCCCGTTTACCTTCAAAGAGGGAGAATTACGTCGATATTACGAAGGCTGGGAGAGGGTGAAATACAATGAAGACGTCGGCGAGCTGCACCGCACCGACGCCAACGGTAATCGTATTAAACTGCGTTTCGCCACGATGCTGGCACGTAAAAAATGACCCGCTAAGAATAAGGCGCGTGAAAATTCCCCACGCTGAGATGATTTACTGTTCTTCTTTTCGGTAAGCATATTTTTTATCGAAGGGATGTGAAATTAATCACAGTAGTCGAAGTTTTTTAGCAGCTTAACTTACTGAAATTTAACTACTGATGATTGACTTAGCCCCTTTTTCGGCATTGACTATGTCGTCTGAAAAGGGGCTGAAAAATTTATTTTCACCAACACTTTTTTTGCCACAACACGAAGCGGCGCTTTTTGCTATAACTTAAAAAGTAATATAATCATCTCAGGAAACTATTCATGCGTACCACATCATTTGCGAAAGTTGCAGCTTTATGCGGCTTGTTGGCTCTGTCTGGTTGTGCCTCTAAAATCACCCAGCCAGATAAATATTCTGGTTTTTTAAACAATTACTCTGATTTAAAAGAAACAACCTCAGCAACAGGTAAACCTGTTTTACGTTGGGTAGACCCGAGTTTTGATCAAAGCAAATATGACAGCATCGTCTGGAACCCAATCACTTATTATCCGGTGCCAAAACCTTCTACCCAGGTAGGGCAGAAAGTTCTGGATAAAATTTTGAACTATACCAACACCGAAATGAAAGAAGCGATAGCGCAGCGTAAACCACTGGTTACCACCGCTGGGCCGCGTAGTCTGATTTTCCGTGGGGCCATTACCGGTGTAGATACCAGCAAAGAAGGGCTGCAATTCTATGAAGTGGTTCCTGTTGCATTAGTGGTTGCGGGGACGCAAATGGCTACAGGCCACCGTACCATGGATACTCGCCTCTATTTTGAAGGTGAGCTGATTGATGCAGCGACTAATAAACCGGTTATCAAAGTCGTTCGTCAGGGCGAAGGTAAAGACCTGAATAACGAAAGTACGCCAATGGCTTTCGAAAATATTAAACAAGTTATTGATGACATGGCGACCGATGCCACCATGTTTGACGTTAACAAAAAGTAGTTCCAGACGCGCCATCGTTAGATGGCGCTTTTTATCCGGTGTGCCGTAAAACCCCATCCTTCAGGGCGGGGATATAAGGCGCGGTTTTCCACCTGACCAGGTGTTTGCTGTTGTTCAATGTAT
>OGOP01002499.1_pt1 | contig 11314 bp, 7 predicted proteins | sample 1552591 | NCBI WGS metagenome assembly OGOP01 (sample SAMEA2580120, study PRJEB22360) | human gut metagenome | biome: human gut; feature: human-associated habitat; material: faeces | place: Denmark | collected 2008/2010 | reverse complement strand
CAGCCGCAACGGCATCGGCAGTATCGCCGGCATTGCCCGAATCGCCAATATTTCCGCCATGTTCCGCACTGTCGTGCGCTTCCGCGTCAACAGTGGTGCTCATGTCGTCATCCGACGGGAAGAAGCCGCGCAACGATTCGTCAAGGCCGAAGTAGCGTACTTCCACGCCGTCTTCCGTATGCGCCACGTCAGCAAGACGGGCGATGCGCGGGTCCTCACGGTTGAGCACGACGGTACCGGTGGTGGCTTCCGCAGCTTTGGACAGCAGTCGCGCGGTGTTGTCGATCTCGCCGAAACGGTCAAGCTGGTCGCGCATCACGTTGAGCAGCAGGCAGTAGTCGGGCGGCACCTGCTTGACGAAATGCACGGCGTACGCCTCGTCGAGTTCCAGCACCGCGATGTCGGCGTCGAGTTTGCCGGAAAGCGAGACTTCCGCAAGCAGCGACGAAACCACGCCACGGGTGAAGTTCGAGCCGGTCGGGTTGGTGAACACCTTCAATCCGAGCGATTGCAGCATGCTGGCCACCATGCGTGTGGTGGTGGTTTTGCCGTTCGTGCCGGAGACGAGCACCACGCCGAGCGGCAGTTGCGCCAATGTGCGCGACAGGAATTGCGGGTCGATGCGTTCCACGATTTTGCCGGGGAACGCGCTGCCACCGCCGTGCGCCAAACGGGAGGCCGCGCGCACGGCCTTGCCGATCAACGGGGTCGCGAAGGAATTCCAAGCCATATCACACCGCCTCCTGCTGGGACTGGTAATCCTGGGGCATGTCCTTGAACTTCGAATACGCGCCAAGGAACGCAAGATTGAACGTGTCGGTCGGACCGTTACGATGCTTCGCCATGATGATGTCGGCCTCGCCCGGGCGGTCCTCCTTGTCGTAGGCGTCCGGACGGTGCACGAGGAACACCACGTCGGCGTCCTGTTCGATAGAGCCGGATTCACGCAGGTCGGACAGCTGCGGCTTCTTGTCCTGACGCATTTCGGGGCCACGGTTCAGCTGGCTCAACGCCACCACCGGCACTTCCAGCTCCTTGGCGAGCAGCTTCAGCGCACGGGAGAAGTCGGACACTTCCTGCTGGCGGCTTTCCACGGCCTTGCCGGAGGTCATGAGCTGCAGGTAGTCGATGACGACGAGTTTCAAATCGTTCGTCTGCTTCAGTCGGCGGCATTTCGCGCGGATTTCCATCAGGCTCATGTTCGGGCTGTCGTCGATGAACAGGGGCGCGTTCTGCAGCTTGCCTTGCAACTCGTTCAGGATGGCCCAACGTTCCGGCGTGATGTCGTCCGCGCGGCGCATGGCGGCGAGCGGAATGTTGGATTCAGCGGAGATGATACGTTGCGCCAACTCGTTTTTGCTCATTTCCAAGCTGAAGATGATGGTCGTCAATCCGTGATGCAGTGCCGCGGAACGGGCGAAATCCACACCGAGTGTGGACTTGCCCATGGCCGGTCGGCCTGCCACGACGATCATCTGGCCGGGCTGCAGGCCCTGCGTCACGTCGTCGATGTCGCGGAAGCCCGTCGGCACGCCTCGGGACACTTCGCCGCTTTGCAGACGGTCGAGCTGGTCAAGCGTATCGGCGATGACGGTGCCGATCGGCGCGTAGTCCTGCCGCACTTTGCCGGTGGACATCTCATATACTTCGGCCTGCGCCAGGTTGACGACGTCTTCGGCCTGCGAGCCTTCTGCGGTGTAGCCGAGCTGTGCGATTTTGGTGCCGGCCGCGATCACATTACGCAGGATGGCGCGCTGATGCACGATGTCGGCGTAATACGTGGCGTTTGCGGCGGTCGGAACCGATGCGACCAGGCTGTGCAGATAGTCGGAGCCACCCACTTTTTCCAGATTGCCTTCGGCGAGCAGCTCGTTGGCCACCAGCACGGCGTCGACCGGCTGGGAGGCCGAGAACAGTTTGATGACCGCTTCGTACACGGTTTGGTTGCGTGGCTGGTAGAAGTCGGACACGTCGATCATCTGCGATACTTCGCCGATGGCGTCCTTGCTCATCAGCATGCCGCCCAACACCGCCATTTCGGCGGCGTCGTCATGCGGCGGCACGCGGTCGAACAGGGCGTCGCGCACGGCTTGGCCGGATCGGCCGTTCATGCCGTTCGCACCGTTTCCAGCGTTCGAAAATCCGCGGTTCTGCGCCGAACCGTTGTTCCAAGAGTCGTTCTCCGCCATGTCCCTCCAACCGCAGCAGTCAATCGAATGTGTTCAATACCGAGGAAAACCATAATACGTGCGTGCCGTCACGACCGGTGTTGCATTGAGATTATGGATGAATCTCCGCATCCACCGAACGACACGCGCGAATGGCTTTGGTGTGGATAAGAAAGTCGAAAAAAGCCGAGTTATCCACATATTGGGGATAACCATGTGGAAAACGTTTCGACTTATCCACAGAGTGGGGATAACTGAGTGGACAACTTGGGGACATCCTAAAGCATGTACCCCGATTCCCTTATTTCGATTTGCCGAAGTGAACGGAAGGTGATATGCACCCCGCTTTTCCGTAAACGACGAGAAATACGGGGGCATATCGGCTTGGCGCATGCGAGAAACCGGCGCTCACATGTGGTATCGGGTGGCGTTGTACATGGTGCGCACCAACGTTTCACGCCATTTGCTCCACCCGTACTGTTTGGAGATGGTCTCGCCGGACGTGGCCCCCAACGAGGAACCGTCGGCGCGGGTCAGGTCGAACAGCATGTCGAGCAGCACGGGATTATGGTCGAGCCGGCCGGCCAGATCATCGCCGACGTTGGGATCATTGGGATTGCGGCCTGTGGCGAACTCCGACAATGTCAGATGCTCGCGTACCAGCAGCGTGACCCAGCGGACGATGTCGCGGTCGAATCCCATGCGTTCCACGACCACGGTCGCATGCCGAGCGCCTTCCGCCGCATGGTTGGCCACCCCCGGTCGTTTGCCGATGTCATGCAGGATGCCGGCGAGCAGCAGCGCCTCGTAATGCCGGTCGTCGTACCGCCCACCGCTAGGTGTTTCACGGCCGAGCCGCGTGACGACCTCCACCATGTGCCGGTCGATCGTATAGCGGTGCGCGGCGGACGCGCTTGGCCGGTTGCGCACGCCCAACCATTCGGGGATGAGCTTGCCGGGCACGTCGATGAAATCGATGTCTTCCCACACGTTGAGCAGCGCGGGGCCGGAAGCCAGCAGTCGTATGAACAGTTCACGCGATTCGTCCGTCCAGTTGCGGTCGCCGATAGGGCACTTTTTGAGATTCCGCAACGTTCCCGGGGCGATCGGCAGGCCGAATTCCGCGGCTGCGACGGCCACGCGCAGCACGAGGTTCGGGTCGGCGGCCGGTTCCGCGCCCGGAGCGAGCACTATTTCCTCTTCATGCTTGGCCACGCCGGGGGCGATCACATCGAAGGTCGGTGCCTGACGTTTGCCGCCACCGCGCGGCTGGAACACTTGGAAGAAGGCGAATCGCGGCTTGTCGTGCGTCAGCGAATGCTCGGCGCGCGACGCGGTGGAATCAAGGGAGAACGCGATCTGACGGCCGACGCGCGCCAGCAACGTTTGCAGATCGTCGATCGACTTCGCCTCACGTTCGCCATCGGGCAGCGTCGGATCGGCCAGACCGAGCATCGCCGCGACTTTGGCTTGGTAGGGCGATAGCAGCATGTTCGTATCTTTGCCGGCGACCAGATGGATGCAGTCGCGCACGTCCAGCAACCGTTCGACGGCGTCGTCATACGTGCCGTGCGGACGGTCGGCAAGCCAGGATGCGGCGAGCGCGGACACCAATACGGAGTCGCGCAAACCACCGCGTGCCTCTTTGATGTCCGGCTGGTTGATGTAGGCCATGCGGCCGAATTCGTCGAGGCGCGATTTGGCGGAGCCGAGCAGTTCCGGCAGACGTTTGCGTGCGGCCTTGCGCCATCGTTCCAATATGGATACGGCTGTGCTTTCGATAAGTCCAGTGTCCCCCGCGATCGGCACCACGTCCAGCCATCCCATGGCTGCGGGCAGGTCGCGGTCGGTGACGGCCTCGCATTGTGCGACGGTACGTACCGACTGGTCGAGGTCGAGGCCGGAATCCCAGATCGGATACCACAGTTTGTTGGCGAGCTCGTTGAGCTGCTGGTCGGTCAGCGCGTGCGGTTCGTAGATGACCACCAGATCAAGGTCGGAGCTGGGGCCCACCTGTCCACGTGCCAGCGAACCGACCGCGCCGAGACCGATGCCGGTTGCCGGAACATCGAAGGAAACCGCCTCGCAGGCTTCGTTCCACAACTGTGTGAGATTGCCCATGGCCAATTCCGTGCGGGCTTTGCGTTTCGCCGCGCCATTGCGGTAGACGCCGTCGGCGTCGGGCTGGCTCATGGCCATGAACCGTTGTTTGAGACCATCGACTGCTGAAGTCATAACGCACGTTCCTTATGAAACCTATGACGACTTATGACAATCCCCGCACGGCGCGAGGCACGTACGGGGATGTGTCGTAATTGATAACCCGAACTTCAAGCCCGGGGGTCTTTATTTCATCTTGTCCGAATCGGCCCGATCACAAGGCCGGACGGATCAGATGGCGGCGGAACCGGTTTCGCCGGTGCGCACGCGGGTCACCGAGTCAAGCGGAGCCACCCAGACCTTACCGTCGCCGATGGTGCCGGAGCCGGCGGACTTGACGATCACGCCAACCAGGGTTTCGGCATCGGCGTCGTCGGACAGCACCTCGATGCGGATCTTCGGAATGAGATCCACGGTGTATTCGGCGCCACGGTAGACCTCGGTGTGGCCGCGCTGACGGCCATAACCGTTTGCCTCGGACACGGTCAGGCCGTGCACGCCCGCGGCTGCGAGGGCTTCCTTGACATCGTCGAGTTTATGGGGCTGGATGATAGCGGTAATGAGCTTCATCTCACTTCACCTCCTTGAGGACGGAGCTGGCGGTACCAGCAAAATCGTAAGCACGTTCGCCCTGGTCGGCAAGATCGATGCCGCCGACTTCCTGGGCTTCGGTGACGCGCCAGCCGATCGTCTTCTCCAGAGCGAAGGCGATGATGCCGGTGATGACTGCGGACCAGACGATGGCCACGAGAGCGACGATGAGCTGGACGACCAGCTGCCTCCAGTCGCCGCCTGCGAACAGGCCGGTACCTTCGCCGAAGAAGCCGATGAGCACGGTGCCGGTGAAGCCGCCAACGCCGTGGACGCCGACGACGTCGAGGGAATCGTCATAGCCGAGCTTGAACTTCAGACCGCAGGCCAGGCAGGTGAGCACACCGGCGATGGCGCCGAGGACGATGGCCCACAGCGGGGAGACCACATCGGCGGCCGGGGTGATGGCGACGAGGCCCGCGACGATGCCGGAAGCGGCACCCATTGCGGTGTAGTGGCCGGTGCGGATCTTCTCGGTGAAGCCCCAGGAGAGCATTGCCGCAGCGGTTGCGGCGGACGTGGAAACCCACGCGTAGCCGGCGGTGCCGTTGGCTGCGAAGGCGGAACCGGCGTTGAAGCCGAACCAGCCGAACCACAGCAGGAAGGCGCCGAGCATGACGAACGGAACATTGTGCGGGCGGAACGGCTGCGTGCCGAAGCCCTTACGCTTGCCGATGATCAGCACGATGACCAGAGCGGCGACTGCGGCGTTGATGTGGACGACCGTACCACCTGCGAAATCGTGGGCGGCTGCGCCGATCGCCTGGGAAATGGCGCCGTCGGCGGACAGCAGGCCGCCGTTCCACACCATGTGAGCGAGCGGAGCGTAATCGAACGTGATCCACAGCGCCACGAAAATCATCCACGTGGAGTACTTCACACGTTCGGCGATGGCGCCGCAGATCAACGCGACGGTGATCATGGCGAACGCGGACTGGAAGGCCACGTCGACGCTGACCGGGTAGTTGTTGCCGTTCAGTGCGGCCGATGTGAAGACGCCCTTATCGGAAACCATGGTGTCCTTCAGCAGGAAGCCGGTTGCCGGGTCGCCGAAGATGCCGCCGACCGAGGTGCCGGCGTAGGCGATCGACCAACCCCACAGCACCCACATGATCATCGTGACGGACAGTGCGGCCGCCTCCATGATCATCATATTCAGCACGGCCTTGGCGCGGACCATGCCACCATAGAAGAACGCCACACCAGGCGTCATGAGGAACACAAGGGACGCGGAAGTCAATATCCACGCGGCATTTCCAGAATCAAGCTGGCCCATGTCACCCTCCTCTTTCTTTCTCTATATTTGGTTCAACATTTCCGTCCCCATCGTGTGGGGCTGACAGAACGATATGGAACGCCGGCCGCGTTTTGAAAACGTTACGACGTGTTACGCCAACGTAACGCCATCCGCGCGAAACGTCAACCTACGCCGAAAAATGGCGGAATTCCAACGAAACTGGCGGTACGGAAATACGGAAGGCATAATCGCCCGGCAATCGCAATATGAAATTGCGACGGTGGACGGAAGCGGCGGGCAATGCTGCGGACGGAGTAAGTTGGGTAGCTGAAACTTACGGAACACGCGTGGCACGCGACGGGAGAACGCCGCGTACGGCGAGCGCGTGGCATGTACACCGAACGCGCGGTGCGGCGAACGTATGACGCGCGTAACGAGAGAGCGGCGAGGACCATGGCAACGTTCATCATTTCACTGTGCGCCATTTTGATGCTGACCACGGTTTCCGGGCTGATCTGCCGCAAAGCGCAGCTGCCGGAAGTGATCGGGCAGATCCTCGTCGGCATTCTCGTGGGCCCTTCGCTGCTGAACGTGATGCACATGAGCGATTCGCTGTCACTGTTCAGCGACCTCGGCATCATCATCCTCATGTTTTTGGGCGGTGTCGGCTGCGACCTGCAGTTGCTGAAGAAATATTCGAAGGCGGCGGTCATCATCGCGTGCATGGGCGTGGTGTTCCCCGTGGCGGTGATGGGTGGAGTGAGCCTGCTGTTTGGCTTCAAGCCGATTCCGGCTGCGTTCATCGGCGTGGTGTTCTCCGCCACGTCCGTGTCGATTTCCGTGGCGGTGCTGAAGGAAGCCGGACTGCTTGATTCGAAGGAAGGCGTGTCGATTCTCGGCGCGGCCGTGGCTGACGATGTGATCGGCGTGATCCTGCTGTCCGTGATGTGCACGCTCGTCAACACCGGCAGCGTGGACGTGGCAGGGCTGGGTTTGATTCTGCTCAAGCAGGTGCTGTTCTTTGTGGCGGCCGCCGTGGTGGTGGTTTGGGTGGCGCCGGCGCTGATGACGCTGGCTGGCGTGCTGAAGGCGCCGTCCGGCATCGCGGTGATGGCCGTGATCATCTGCCTGGCGATGGCGTGGGCGTCGAATCTGGCCGGGTTGAGCTACGCGGTGGGCGCGTTTTTCGCCGGCATCGCGGTAAGCAACAGCGATTACGCGGAGGACGCGGACCGGTATATCGAGCCGGTCGGCGACACGCTGTTCGTGCCGGTGTTCTTCGTGGGCATCGGCCTGCAGACCACAGGCGTGGATGATACGAAGATGATTGTGTTCATTGCGATCATGACGGTTCTCGGCGTGATCACGAAGGTCGTCGGCTGCGGTTTGGGTGGCCGCATGGCCGGTTTTGGCGGCGCTTCGGCGCTGATGATCGGCGCGGGCATGGTACCGCGTGGCGAGATGGCGTTGATTACCGCGCAAATCGGCTTCAACGAGCATGTGCTCGGCAGCGAATACTATTCGACGATCATCTTCATCATTTCGCTGGTGACGCTGGTCGCGCCGCTGCTGCTGAAGCTGACGATCCGGAAGGTGCCGGGAGTGGGGGCTGCGGCTGGCGGTACGGGCGGGGGGGGGGGCCGCGGCCTGCCGGTACGGCTGGCGCTGAGCAGTAATCGCAATACGAAAACCTCCCGCCACGTACGGAACGTGAAGGGAGGTTTTCGCTACGGAAATCGCAAATCCGGAAAATATGGGAACGTCAGGCGAGGATGCCGTCGACGAAGCCTTCCGGATCGAACGGGGCGAGGTCATCCGGGCCTTCGCCCAGGCCGACGAGCTTGACGGGCACGCCAAGCTCCTTCTGCACGGAGATGACGATGCCGCCCTTGGCGGAGCCGTCGAGCTTGGACAGGACCACGCCGGTGATGCCGATCGCTTCGGCGAACACCTTCGCCTGCGTCATGCCGTTCTGGCCGGTAGTGGCGTCAAGCACGAGCAGCACTTCATCGACCGGCAGGTTCTTTTCGGTGACGCGGCGGATCTTGCCGAGCTCGTCCATGAGGTTCGCCTTGTTCTGCAGGCGGCCGGCGGTGTCGATGATGAGCACGTCGACGTTCTCTTCCTTGGCTTTGGCGCTGGCTTCGAACGCGACGGACGCCGGGTCGGCGCCGTCCTTGTCGGAACGCACGACCGGCACGCCCACCTTGGCGCCCCAAGTCTCCAGCTGGTCGGCCGCGGCCGCGCGGAACGTGTCGGCGGCGCCCAGCATGACCTGCTTGCCTTCGGAGACGAGCAGTCGGGACAGCTTGCCCGCGGTGGTGGTTTTGCCGGTGCCGTTCACGCCGACCATGATGATGACGCTCGGCTTGTTCGCGCCTTCCTTGTCGGCGTTGAGACGGCGGTCGACGTCGGTGCCGACGAGCTTCAGCAGCTTGTCCTTCAGCGCCGCACGCACTTCGGCCGGATCGGACTGGCCGGCGATGCGGGCGTCGTTGCGCAGTTCCTCGACGAGCTGTTCGCTGGCTTCCGCGCCCACGTCGGCGAGCAGGAGGGTGTCTTCGACGTCCTCCCAGTCGGCTTCGGAGAGCTGGTCCTTGGCGAGGATGTTGAACAGGGCCTTGCCGAACGGATTGCCGGACTTGGACAGGCGCGCCTTGAGGCGCTGCATGCGGGTGCCGGCAGCTTCAGGGGTTTCGACGGCTGGGGTCGCGGATTCAGTTACGGCTGACCCGACCGGAGTTGGTTCAGTTGCCACTGGCGATTCAGGTGTGGCAGACGAAGTCGCGGATTCCACTTCCGTCGCTGCGGATTCCGCGGTTTCCTTGGTTTTCTCAGCGTTTTCGGCACTTGCGGCGGCAGATTGCGCGGCGGACTTCTCCGTAGCCAAACGAGCATCGGCCTTCGCCTTCGCCGCTTCAGTGGACTTGTCCACGGCGGACTTGCGGCTCTTACCGAACCACCATCCGCCAATCGCAAGTAATGCCGCGATAACGACGACCGCGACAATCGCAATAATCACATTCGTATCCATGGTTCCAGCCTAAAAAGCGCAACGGACACGCCACTCATCTCTGCCAGGGCAGGCAATGGGGCTATCCACGGGACGTGAAAAACTGGGCAATATGGCCAATACATCCAGAATGACGTCGTACCAGCGGCGCGAGCAGCTTATCGAAATCGGTCGATCGCTGTTCGCGGCCAAGGGATTCGAAGCAGTGAGCGTGGAAGAGATCGCCTCGACCGCAAAAGTGTCGAAACCCATCGTCTACGAACATTTCGGAGGAAAGGAAGGCCTGTACGCCGTGGTGGTGGACCGCGAAATGCGCGCGCTCACCGACGTTCTCATCAACGCGCTGTCCGACCCGCAGGCGCATCCGCGCCAAATCGTGGAACGCACCGCGCTTGCGCTGCTCACCTACGTGGAGGAGAACGCCGAAGGCTTCCGCGTGCTCACGCGCGATTCGCCGAAAACCGACCCGTCCAACTCGTTCAATTCGCTGCTTGGAGACATTGCCGTACGCGTCGAGGACATTCTCACCGACGCGTTCAAACGCCAGCATCTGCCGGCCAAAAGCGTGCCGTATTACGCGCAGATGCTCATCGGCATGACCGTGTACACCTGCCAATACTGGGCCGACCAGCGCAAGCTCAGCAAGGAGCAGCTCGCCGCGCACATCGTGAACCTGGCATGGTATGGGCTGAGCCGCATGGAAGCCAAGCCGGAACTGCGCTACGAAAGCGAAAAGGCCGCCCGCGAGGCGGAAAAGCAGGCCGCGCGGGAAGCGAAGGCGATCGCCAAGCAGGAGAAGCAGGGCAAGAAGGCCGCGAAATCGCAGGAGAAGGCGGTTGCTGCGGGAGATGACGCGACGGACGGGACGACCGTGACGGACGGATCGCAAGCAGTAGGCGAATCGCAAGCGGCAGACGAATCAAACGAATCAGACGAGACGAACGAATCGCAAAAACCGCAAAGCCCGCACGAATCGCAAAAATAATCAACAATTGACGAAAACTGACATGCCGTCACCCGAAATGACCCTAGGGGAAATTTCAGGTGCAGATTGCGTATTTCAGGGTGCCGTTTGTGTGCAAAACCGCGCCCCGGAACCGCACATGGTGCTACGTTAGTTTCGTTATGCTTTTGGCCGGAGCGGTCGGCCAGCCGCACGGCCCGACACGAGCCCGATCCGAGGAAGAATATGCAGGAGAAGAAGACGCTCACCTTCGTGGTGCCCGCGTACAACATGACGGAATACCTGGAACGGTGCGTCGAATCGTTGATCGCGTCGAAGCGCAACGACGACATCGAAGTGCTGATCGTGGATGACGGCTCGTCCGACGGCACGCTGGAGATGGCGAAGACGTTCGAAGCGCGCAATCCGGGAATCGTGCGCGCGATCCATCAGGAGAACAAGGGCCACGGCGGCGCGGTCAACACCGGCATCGCGGCGGCGAGCGGCATGTACGTGAAGGTCGTGGACGCGGACGATTGGGTAGGCCCGGAATCGCTCGAACAGGTCATGGCCGTGCTGCGCGGCGAGGTCGATAAGGACGAGCCGCTCGACATGCTCGTCACCAACTATGTGTATGACAAGGTCGGCAAACGCAACAAGCACGTCGTGAACTTCCGTCACGCCATGGAGCCCGGCAAGCGGCTCACTTGGGACGATCTGGGACATTTCGGCCTGACCGAATACATTCTCATGCACGCGCTGATCTACCGTACGGCCGTGGTGCGCGAATCGAAAATGCAGCTGCCGGAGCACACGTTCTACGTGGACTTCATCTACGCCTACCAGCCGTTCCCGTGGGTCAAGTCGCTGCAATACGTGGATACGCCGTTCTACCACTATTTCATCGGCCGCGACGGGCAGAGCGTGCAGACGGACGTGATGATCCGACGCGTGGACCAGCTGCGGCTCGTCAACCAATGCATGGTGCGCGCCACCCCCGAACGTGGTACGGTGCCAGACGGACTGTACCGCTATATGATTCATTTTCTTGCGATTGAAAGCTCCGTGGCGAGCGTATTCATGATCCTCTCGCGAGATCACGCGAATTACGAGAAGAAAAAGCAGCTTTGGGCGGACATCAAGGCGTATTCGCCGACGATTTACAAGGACGTGCGTAAGAAGGCGATGTCGCGCGCGCTGAA
>OGOP01002494.1_pt1 | contig 11329 bp, 10 predicted proteins | sample 1552591 | NCBI WGS metagenome assembly OGOP01 (sample SAMEA2580120, study PRJEB22360) | human gut metagenome | biome: human gut; feature: human-associated habitat; material: faeces | place: Denmark | collected 2008/2010 | reverse complement strand
CTGTCTGTCTGTCTGTCTGTCTGTCTGTCTGTCTGTCTGTCTGTCTGTCTGTCTGAGTATAGGTTTTCGCTGTCATTCTGTCAATACTCCTGTCGCTAAAATTATTGCTTACTCTCTTTGCTTGCGAAACTCGATTCGTTCCTCTGCATACTCTATTAATTTGTCCCGTCCCAAGACTGTCACAAGATTCGTTATCGCCTCACAATGCTGCATATCATTATGATAAAAGATGACAACATAATCACTCGCCTCAATCACACGGCGAATGACATCACCGTCTGTAGCAGATAGCGAATGACCAAAGAAATAACTCCGGATAGTTTCACCAGAACGCTCCTTATCTACTTCTTTCAAAAATCTCTTATAGTCATTACCTGTTCTTTTATAAATTCTTTGAAAATACTTTTTGAACTTTACGCAAGAAATATTGCTATCCTTTTCTTGATCTGAAAGCATATCATTGGTCCCTAAGACAAGTTTACTAGCAGAATCTCCTAATGTACGATTGGCTTTCCCGTGTATAAAATGGATATTCTCATCACTCATATCATTTCGATAGAGTCTACGGTATGTGTCAGAATAATTGAAGCCAATCACCTTATCAATTCTGACGCCCTGGATATCAGAAATTCGATTTGCTACATCAAACTTATCAATAAATCCTATATAATAGTCTAATGCGTTAATGAAATCAGATAAATCATTTTCAAGATGCGATATGAAGTTATCAATTTCTTGATTATCAAAATAGTAATAGTCAGATGTCATAAAATTAATTAATATTTCTCTCGAAGGTCCTTGATTAAGATGATATACATGAGAAATCGTTGAAATATTTGTATTCACTGGTTTATGTAGCGATATCCCTTCTATTCTTTTCACGACATTTGATATTTCTGCCTCGAAATCGATCCAATTGATTCCGATTAATTTTTTCTTATCAATTAAGTCCTCAAAATAATGATACCAGCAATTTTCTTTCGAAAATATTTTTATCAATACTTCAGGAAAGTTTTGTATCCAATTGCTATCGTATTCTCTAATCAAATTTTGCTTTAGGATATCGCTAATTTCATTAAGTTTTTTGTTGTGAGAATTTTCAATGATATCTTTAGCAGGATGAGCTAACCAATCTTTTTTATTTTCATACAAAGATTTTGCTGCCCCAAGATAATTCATAAAATCTCTATATCTCGTCGGCAATCCATGCGCCAAGTCAAATCCATTTCCGATAACTAAAATATTCGTATTAATCAACTCCTTATATACAGCAATCAATAATCGCATAACATCTATAAATGATAGAAGGAAAGCGACTCATCTGAGTCGCTCATTTGAATTCATAATTCAATTCTAACTCTTATGGCTTCAAAAGTCAAATGATGATTCATCATTTTCCGAGCAAGATTCTCAATCGTGTATTTTGTAGTAAGGGATCCATCCCCCATAGGAACGGCATGGTCAAAATCAATATCATCGTATGCAAAACAGGTACGGATACGCTGTCTCCTACAATGTGAATCATAATTTTAGTCACAATCAGAATAGCCAATTGATTCCAGCAGAGATAGACCAACGAATCCTTGCCGACACACCTAAGCCATCTTGCAGAAATGGATAAAAATCCCTTCTCGCATGAATCAGTTTTCCTTGCAATGCTCCATCCCACCAGACTTGCGCCGATGGCATTGATCCAGAACAAAGGGATAAAGGTATACGTTCCTGCTCGAAGGTTGATGGCTCCATTCACGAATATCAATGCGGTGATGATAAATCCAAGCACAAGAATCTGCACGATATTCATATCGAAGAGGATATTCATTCTGAACACATTTCTCTTCTCACAGCTGTGCAACAGCCGTGCTACATGGTACAGTCCCATTCCAACAAAAGCCGCGTCCATCGCCCACGGGAGGCGATGAGGCAGCAATGATGGCAGGAGATTCCCTGCTAGAGCAATCACCAGTATCACACCGGTGAGGATCCGTATATCCGTAATCCATCGATCCAATGCAAAGTAAAGAACATTGCAGAAAAACAGCGCCGTGAGGAACCACAGTGCACCTGCAATTGGTAGTCCATCCGTATTAGTCCACAATAAATAGTAGATTGGCTTCAAGAAATGGATAACCCCTTGGTGCTGATGATGCATCTGTAATATCAACCATACGCCATAACAGATAACTCCCGTCAAGACATACGGCAACAAAAAAGGTTGCTTTTTCTTGGCAAAGTAGTCTTGAAAAGCAATATCTTTCTTCCGATAAAAGTAACCCGAGACAAAAAAGAACATGGGCATATGAAACGCATGGATGAACTTATCAAAGGCGCCGCAAAAACCAATATGTCCCATCACCATCAGCAGGATACCGAGCCCCCGAAACACATCCAAATAGGTTACTCTGCTCTGCTCTGCTCTGCTCTGCTCTGCTCTGCTCTGAATCATTTTATCATTCCTTTCATCCACTTTTCGAGATGAAATCTCTGCGCAAACCAGCCAACGGCCACTTTTGCCACGGGCCAATGCCTGTAGCAAAGATAGAACAACACCGGTGGTACGATGAGCGCTACGACAAACCGATAGGCGAAAGCAAAATAGGCATTCAAATCAAATGCTGAGCCGATTGCATAGCAGATACTGACCACCAAAGACATGACGACGAAATAGATGGCATGATCACGGTAATATTCCCCAGCCTTGCCGTTCTTGAAGTAGCAGTCAAAGACGATGCGTGAACCCCAACAGAAGTTGATGCAGAAGAGCGAAATCAATGTCGCGATGACGATGCCCCACACGCCAAAATACAAGCCCAAAGCGATATTCAGCACCAAGTTGGCGAGCGTCTCCGCTATCGCGCGCCAACGCTGCTCCCACCAGAGGCCGGCCGCATCGACGAACAAGGCGCGGATATCACCCATCTTCAGGACATAGAAGTACAGCATAAAGAGAACGGCCATACAAAAGGGCAGCATCATATCCTCGCCCACCCAGATCTGCATGAACGGCTGATAGAGCAGCAGAAGAAAGACTGAGCTCCATCCGGCAAGCAACATGTAGAGAAAGTTGATGCGTCGCATATCCTGATAATTCTTTTCCGTATCGTAGAGCACGATGCTGTTGCCGACCCCTGCGACGACAGCCGTCGAGAAAATGGCGAAGAACGATGTCACGCTGGCAATCACGTAATAGTAGTTGTTGTAGATACCTGTGATGACCAGTCCGACAAATGAAGCCAAACAGATGCTGTCGAGCGAATTGCGCGTCGTCCCGCAGACACGATGAATCATCATGCCGGCCACCTTGATCTTGATATCACGCACGATCTCCGGTGCAACTTTTCCTGCACAGTGGAACTGCGGATAATAGCGGCCCACCACATAGGCAATCAAAAAATTATTGAGCAGCGTGGCCAGCGGCATCACGATGAGATATGCATAGTAGCTCTGCATGAAGTAGACCACCGCAATCTGCGCGACGGCCTGCACGATCTGCACCAGCGTCGCAATATTGCTCACGAGATCCGCCCGCTGGAACGCATTCGGGATAGAAGCCTTGTAGATAAAGAACCAGTAGCTGATAACCGTATTGATCAGATACAGTCCGTAAACTACGTAGAGATTGACATCAGCTGGCACATCACCGTGGATCAGCTGCGGCAGGAACGGGATTTGGCAAAGCCCAACGACCAAGATGGCCGTACCGATGATGCGGTAAATCCTGCGATACAGGTTCAGCAGCGCACAGATAGCCGCTCGGTCATTGCGGGCAATCGGCTCGTACATGTGATAGACAATCACACCACCGACGCCCAACTCTGCCAAGCTCAGCATCTGCAGGATGCTGGCAAAGAGACTATTGAGGCCCAGATACTCTGCACCCAGAATGTAGATGAATACCGTTCGATTGATGAAAGGCATCGCAAGCGAGATAAATCGATTCAGCAAGCCGAATACCATATTCCGCTTCGCATTTGCCGTGCGATTCAGCTCCACTGACTCCACCTCCTGGACGGCATAGCAAATCCCTGCGAGCGCGTCGTCCGACGCGGCAATCGCAGGGATCTACTATGAAGGTGCAGTCTGACAGGCTTATGACGGAACGTCTTACGACTTAGCGTTCCGCCCTCCCCCCCCATTTTCTGACAACTTATGCTTGAGGGATTTACGGCACTCATCGGCATAACGAATCAGTCGGAACTGCTTCAAGAATTCTTTTACACGATTCTTGCGCATGGCCATCTGGACAATGCGATGTTCACGGCCAATGTCACAGTAATAAACCTGACTCTCCACACAAAATACCGGCTTATTGGTAAGATGGAAAATCTCGCGTGCCTGTGCGTCTTCACTCTCGATGAAAAGCTGTGCATCGTTATGCTTACGATATTGTTCAGCCTTGAAAGATGCATGATTGCCCAAGCGGCGTCTCTCTTCGGCTGTTGCCACATCCATCATAATCAACTGCTCGTATGGGATATCGTGCTCAGCAAGCCATTGCTCGGTCTCTGAACGATATTTCTCCAAGCGAGATGTCACGAGATATTTCACAGGACGCTGCGGTTTCAACTTGAGTGGAGCATGCAAGAGAAAATCTCGGTAACGAGGACCATCATCGTTCTGCTCAGACGACGGATCATCGCACAATACACCATCAATATCAAAGCAAGCATGAATCAAGAAGCCATGCTGCAGGAAGTTCCACTGAAAGATGCGCGGCTGTTCCAAGATCTCTAAGTAAAGGTCCACTAACGATGCAGATGATTTCTGTACATAAGCTGCCAGATAGATGCACCGGTCAGCATAAGGACTATGCTGCTTGATTTTTTCTTTCGCCTGCAGGATAGAGTTGCCAGACGCCACGCTATCCTCGACCACGAGGATTTTCCGTGCATCATGCAGATCCGCAATCCATCCATCTTTCGGTTTTGTCATGCCAGACGTGAATAAACGACCCTCGATAAAATCATCCAGACTCGTCAATGGCAAATTGCGATATAAGGCAATCATCGATGCCACCATCAAACCACTACGCGGAATCCCCACCACAAGGTCGATATCCTGCGGCAGTTTTGACATGTTCTGAAGGATGACACGATTCAAATCTTCGTAAGTGCGGAATTCCAAATCATCCACCCCCTTACGCTGCTTGCCCGAAGGCAGTCCATCCATAAGGATGTGGATAAGTCAGGACACGATTAAGAGTTAAGTTTATACCCCCTCCATTTTCTGACAATTCGTCATTTAAAAGTATTGGTAAAATTGCTGGATGATGTTTCAAGACGGCCTGAATCTGCAAGTCGTTTCCTCCCTGTCCATTATTGTACGAACTCAATGTATTGATTCCTTCTTCTTCATTCTCAGGGTTCACATACTGCAATGGATATGCACCCCCCTTGACAATCTTCGTCTTTGTTCCTTGCAGCACTGCCATTGCATTAAACCAGACATTATCGGCTCGTGGACAATACTTCATAAAGAGATCTTCTCTCAAAATATCTTTATAGAGTAGCCTTGCATCATAAAGTACACCACCGACTCCTGTAAAGAAATTCAGATAGGATGGCGTATGAGTACGATCATTTGTCGCGAATTCCCATTGTGCATAAGGGCGAATCTGCTTTCCCTCAAAGCGGATACGATGTGCCCGATACGCGATGATACAATCTGGATGAGCATGATGTTCTTGTATCAGTTTCTTCAACAAGAATTTTGGATAGTAAATATCATCATCTACCGTGACAATCAAAAAGCTGATTGTCAAACTATTTTCCTTCAATTTCAATAAATCGGCAGGCAAATCAGCTTCTTGATTGGGAAATTGATCTTCTCCGATCCAAAGAACGACTCGATCTGGCTTATAGGTCTGCTTCAATAGAGAATAAATAGTATACTTAACCTCATGAATCCTTGCGGGAAAGGATGTCACCGATATCATAACTTGCTCCCCTGCCGGATGTGTTTCAATCCCCAGTCCATGAAAGGAAGCAATTTCATAATTCAACTGCTGCTTATCCAATGGCTTCACAGGATGGGTAAGAAACTGTTTTTTTACAAACTTAGCACAAGGATATAATACCTTATTCCCCTTGATAAATTCTTTCAAAAGGCTCATACATTCTTCCTCCGAAGCAACAGCAAATAATCAAACTGATGAAAGATACGACAGAATACCATAAACAAGATAGCAAATACAATGAATCGCAGAAATAGCGATAAGATAACCTGATTGGGTAAATAAGCCTGAATACTAAAACCACCTATACACAGCAATAATGCCAGAATAATTTCAGGTAAAAAATTCTTCAGGAAAGCAAGATACGGTTGTCCTAGGCATTGATGGATAAGCAAGTACATCGAGATGAAAAACTCGATATTAAAGGCTATCATGACATTGCGTGATACTTCCCACAGATTATCATTGAAAATACCAGCAAGAATCGCTATAGCCGTAATGACAGTATTGATTGACCCAGAAATAAATAATTTCTTTGTTGATCCAGCACTCTGAAAGATACTTCCCGTAGAAGTCAATTGCAGCTGTGACCACACGGCCAATGCTAACATCTCAAAGTACGGTACTGAGGCAGTCCACTGTGGGCCGAACATAAATGCAATGATATCTGATGCTGAGAAATAGCAAAAAAATGAAAGAAATACCCCTACCAAAGAAAGGAATTTCAATAGTTTCACATACTTCTCATAGATATATCGCTTATCATCCTGATAGTCCGATAAAATTGGTTGCAAAACCGGCGTGATGACATGTGTCAGCGAATTGTTCGGGTAACACATCAGGCGATATGCTTTATCATAATAGCCGAGCGCCGCTTCACCCCAAACACGACCAATCAGGAGATTATCGAGGTTCCGTGCAAAGTAGTTGATAAAACCAAAAAGAAATTGATAGAGCGAGTATCCAAAAATCTTTCGGATTCCCTGCCCCGTCAATCCATGATAAAGATAGAGTCCATAATCCTTATGCGTCGTATAGAAGTTAACCGCAAAGGTAATCCAGATGGATAGGATGGACTGCATGACTAACGCATAATATTTCCATCCACAGAAAGCCAGCCCGATTGTCATCAGACTCGTGATAAAAGGGATGATGACATTTCGCTTCGCCAGCATGACAAAGCGCTTATCTTTTAGAAGAAGCGCTTCTGGAACGATATTCAGCGTCGAACCGAATAATGTTAACCCCAGCAAGAAGCCGATGGGGACATACACATCATTGCGATAAAATTCCGCGATGAAAAAGGAAAATCCGCAGAACAGCAACCCCAGGAACAGGCCAAATGCCAATGTCAAAGAAAATATTGACGCATTGTCTTCCTTTGTCAACTTCTTATACTGGATGATTCCCGCTGAGATGCCCATATCAGCAAAAATGCTAAAGAAGTTTGTAAAAACGGTCGTTACAGCGACAATGCCGTAATCCTCTGGCGTCAAGATACGAGCCAGAATCATCGAGAATGCGATGCTGAACAGGATGGATGTGTATTTCGAGGCAGCGTTGATCAGCGCTGCCTTTTTCAGTGAGATATTTGCCATATTGCTCAATCCCGACGGAAGAGATCTCTCGTGTAGACCTTTCCTTCCACATCATCCAGATGTTTGTCGTAGCGGTTGGCAATGATGACCTGCGACTGCTTCTTGAAGGCACTGAGGTCGTTGACGACGTGGCTGCCGAAGAACGTTGTACCATCTTCGAGCGTTGGCTCATAGATAATGACGGTTGCGCCTTTTGCCTTGATGCGCTTCATGATGCCCTGGATGGAGCTCTGACGGAAGTTATCGCTATTCGTCTTCATCGTGAGGCGGTAGACGCCGATTACCATCTCGTGCTCTTCGTTCGGCTGGTACTCGTTGTTCTCGTCGTAATCATAAGCACCTGCCATTTCGAGCACACGGTCTGCGATGAAGTCCTTGCGCGTGCGGTTCGACTCGACAATTGCTTCGATGATATTCTCCGGCACATCGGCATAATTGGCGAGCAGCTGCTTCGTGTCTTTCGGCAAGCAGTAGCCGCCATAGCCAAACGATGGATTGTTGTAGTGCGTGCCGATACGCGGGTCAAGGCAGACTCCGTCGATGATTTCGCGTGTGTTGAGGCCCTTCATCTCCGCATATGTGTCGAGCTCGTTGAAGTACGAGACGCGAAGCGCCAGATACGTATTCGAGAACAGCTTGACTGCCTCGGCCTCTGTAAAGCCCATAAACAGCGTATCGATATGTTCCTTCTCTGCTCCCTGATGCAACAGCTCCGCAAAACGATGCGCCATCGCATCCAGCTTCGCATCCTCTGGGTCCGTGCTGACGATGATGCGGCTCGGATAGAGATTATCGTAAAGCGCATGACCCTCACGCAGGAACTCCGGGCTGAAGAACACCTTGTCCGTCTCCAGCTCCTCACGGATGTGTTTCGTATAGCCGACCGGAATCGTCGACTTAATGACCATATACGCATGGGGATTGCAGCGCATCACCAGACGGATGACCGATTCAACGGCCGACGTATCAAAGAAATTCTTCTTGCTGTCATAATTCGTCGGCGTCGCAATGATGACCAGCTCCGCATCACGATACGCTGACTTGCCATCCGTCGTCGCCCGCAGATGCAACGGCTTCTCTGCCAAGAACTTCTCGATATACTCATCCCTGATTGGCGATTTTCCTTGATTAATCAGCTCCACCTTCTCCGGCTGAATATCCACCGCCACCACATCGTTGTGCTGTGCCAACAGCACCGCTAAAGAAAGACCGACATAGCCGGTACCTGCTACTGCAATCTTCACCTAAAATACCTCCAACTCATCACGAAAGGGCTTATGAACAACGTTCAAATGCTAATCCAATCATGGGAACATCATTCGCTTAGCACCTTCAGCTAGAACCTCTATAAAAACCTCTTTTACACAACCTGCTGCATTCTCTTTCAAATGGCCCACGATTTTTTTGAATTGCGTCACTGCATATTGCGTCTTTGGATTATCCGTTATGAGATCCGGCAATAATTCCATCAAATGCTCAATCTGCTGTTCCTCGATTCCAGTACGCAATAACTCATTCTTAATCCGAGCCACTTTTTGCTCCATCCAAGGGAACGGATGTCCACATTCTGCACAAAAATTTGGCAAGGAATAATCATCTCTAGTAGAAAAACATTGATGTTCAACTTCTGTTTGACATCTCTCGTAATCATCTAAATAGTTTGTGATAGTATCCACACATAAACCGCCTCGGATAGGATGGCCACATGCAGGGCACTCTGTTATGGTGTCCGCTCCACATATAGAGCACTTTTTCATTCTCTCATAGACTCTGTCATCGTAATCAATTGTGATGACATGCCCATTAGTGCAAATTTGCGCCACGCCATAAAACTTAGATTTATTATTTCTCATATTCTCTTCAAGAATCCTCTACCATATTATATATTTCTGATCATAAAAGTTCAGTGGTCTAAATCAAGATTTATAAGCGCCAGCAACTTTTAATATTTTATTGAAAACTCTCAGCAAGAATGTAGCTAAAGTGTAATATTTTGTATCAAACAAATTACGTAAAATAGTTGCTGCTGTAGATTGTTCCCATAAAATATCTCGTCCAGCTAAACATTTTGACACGCTTGCAAGCCCATAATACGGATCATTAATCGTTTTTTTGACAATATCAGGAATTTCTCCTGTCGTTTTTATTTGATATAAAATATTATAATCATTCAAAGGAAATAGTTGCTGATCTTTTGCCCTAGCTCGATTTGTGCACAAATAATGAATAATTTTAGCATCTCTTAAATATTTCATGCCATATTTAAGTTCACAATTCCAGGTATCTTCAAGCCGTTTTATTGGATGATTCAACTGATAATTTGTATAAGCAAACGCTGGTTGGTCCATTGTTATGCCTTTGGTATGCCCCAGTAGTAAATTATTATACCACTTTTTATAAAATTCTCTTGTCTCTGGCAAATCTTTCACATAAATAACACCACTATTGAAGTACTCTTCTTCTTTTTCTAAGGGCCATTCAAATACCTTTCCCTGAAGAATTGCACCGGTTTCTCGAAAAGGATTTTGAGAAAATGTTGAATGTGTATCCCAACATGCTGCTAATGTATATGGGCATTGATCAATGCTATTTAATGGTTTTACTATTAGTGTATCACAATCTATAAATAAGAAATCTCCGTCTATATAATTCCTTGCATTCGTTTTCAAGAGACGAGATCGCTTTTGCCCATTATATTGATTAGTATCTAAAGGTACAGATACAACCTCGTCTACATAATCTAACACCTTAGAACGATACCCTTTTAAAGACTGCTCTGTTGCTTTATCCATAAGCAAAGCGATATGGCAATCTGGCATCACAGTCTTGGCGGAATATACAGAACAATATAATTGCTCTATATATATATCAGTTTCATTGCTGACAATAACATATAATATTTTCGTTTTCATGCAGCATTATCCTTTAAATTTATTTTAGGCAAACCTCTTGCTCATCAGTCACAAATTAATCTAAAAATCATTTTAGCCAATCTAATAACTGACGTATATTAACTGCTAATGTTGAAACTATGCTTCCCTTTTCAATCAATTCCTCTAACTGATTTACAACAGATGCTGTTTTTTCATCACAAGGTTTTGTATTAGAACTCTGCAGAATATAAATTAACTCGTTAAGTAACTTACACAAATATACACTGTCTGCATCCTGATTAGATTCTTTTAGAGCAATAATAGTCTCTCGTATTCTCAGGATTTGACAATCTCTCTCTCTCAAGTATTGTAGTTTCAACTTCTCTAACTCAAAAGCGCGTGCGTTCTTTTCATTTAAAAATCGCATGTAAGAAATACATCCAAAAAACATCAATATTGCTATTGGAATAAACTTATTAATTGAGCTAAAATCCATCTATCTTGTCACATCCCTTTCTGCACTATCTCCAGCGCACTCTTTATCACGTCATCCATATCGTAGTACTTATACTCCGCCAGCCGCCCGCCGAAGATGGTATTGGGCTCTTGCTCTGCAAGGACTGCGTACTGCTGGTAGAGGCTCTGGTTGCACTCGTTGTTGACGGGGTAATAGGCTTCTTCGCCCGGATGCCAGTCGGCGGGGTATTCGCGGGTAATGTAGGTGACGGGCTGGGTGCCGAACTCGAAGTGCTTGTGCTCGATGATGCGGGTGTACGGGATCCCGCGCTCGGTGTAGTTGACGACGGCGACGCCCTGATGGTTCTCTTCCTCGAGGCGCTCGGTCTCGAAGCGCAGGCCGCGGTATTCGAGCTGGCAGAGCTTGTAGTCGACGTACTCGTCGATTG
>OGOP01002485.1_pt1 | contig 11344 bp, 7 predicted proteins | sample 1552591 | NCBI WGS metagenome assembly OGOP01 (sample SAMEA2580120, study PRJEB22360) | human gut metagenome | biome: human gut; feature: human-associated habitat; material: faeces | place: Denmark | collected 2008/2010 | reverse complement strand
ACTGCAAGCAATGGATCTTTGATATGGACGGCACCCTGACCGACAGCATGACCGCCGTGTGGGAGAACGCCCCGCTGGCGCTGCTGCGCCGGTATGGCCGCGAGCCGAAGGCCGACCTGCGCACCACCCTGCTGAGCATGGGGATGGCCGACGGCGCGCAGTACCTCATCCGGGAGTATGCGCTGCCCCTAAAGCCGGAGGATTACTTCGGCGTGATGCGGTCGGTCATTGCGGAGCTGTACGAGAGCGTAGAGCTCAAGCCCGGCGTGCGGGAGCTGCTGGCCCAGCTCAAGGCCGAAGGAGCCCGGATGTGCATCTGCTCAAACACATGGAGCGACCAGTGCAAGGCCGTGCTCACCCGGCTGGGACTGGACGATCATTTTGAGTTCTACGTCGAGGCGCAGGGCCCGCTCCACAAGAGCCGCCCGGACGTCTTCTTCGAGGCGTTCCACCGCCTTGGGGGCACCGACCCCCGTACCTGCGCCGTCTGCGAGGATTCCCTCTACGCCGCCCGCACCGCCCACGACGCGGGCTTCTACGTCATCGGCATCGCCGACGCCGCCAGCGCCGCCGATGAGCCCGCCCTCCGCCAAGTCAGCGACCAGTTCCTGCAGGAGTGGGGGGAGCTGAAATTATAAGGGCATTTCAAAACCCTTGACAAAACGTCCAAAAACAGGCCCCGCCATGCAGCATTTCAAACTGTACGGCAGGGCCTGTTCTGTTTCCTTCTACCGTTCCAGAAACTTCCGGAACGCGGTCCTTACGGCGGCCTCACGGCTGCGGGGGATGGGCACGCGGGCGCCGCTGCGCATCCACAGTTCACCGGCGGAGAGCTGGGACGCGGCGGCGAGGTTCACCACATAGGAACGGTGGGGCTGCAAAAAGCGTTCGTCGGCCAGCAGAGGCTTTGCCACCTCGGAAAAGGGCACCCGCAGCGAAAGGGAAGCCACGTCCTCGCCGCTGGCAAGGTGGAAGTGGACGATGTGGTGGGTGCACTCCAGATATTCGATGTCCGCGAAGGGCAGGGCCCGCAGCCCCGCCGCCGTCGTGACCGGGATGACCGGGCCATATTCCGGCTCGGTGGCGCGGTCAAGCAGGGCGGTGAGCTGTTCGGGCCGGAAGGAAATTTGCAGATACTGCATCGCGTCCACCCGGAAAGCCTCGTAAGCGTAGGCCGGGGTGCGGGCGAAGAAGGCCAGCGGAGCGCGCACCCCGTGCTGGCGCAGCTGGGCCGCCGCCTGTAAGCCCTCCGCCGGGCCGGAAGCCGTCAGCTCGATGAGATACAGCTCGTACCGGGTGCCGCCGGCTTCCTGACGCAGCAAGTCGGCAGCGCTTTCCAACTGCTCCACGATGCACGCATCGGCGCGGCGGGCATAATATTCAAGGCAGTGCCGCTGCACCCGCCCCCGCAGCACCGGGTCCGGGCTGCAAATCGCGATATGAAAGATCATTTTCCAAGCCCTCCTTCGGCGAGCGGCCCCCGGCGCTTGCATTTTGCGCTGCGGGGGAGTATAGTTACAATAAAAACGATGAAAGGAGACTCCTCTATGAATCAGCCTCTCGTCAGCATCATTCTGCCCGTTTACAATGCCCAGAACCATCTGGCCCGGTGCGTGGGGAGCATCTGCGCCCAGACCTACCGGAACATCGAGATCATCATCCTGAACGACGGCTCCAAGGATCAGAGCCTTCCCGTCTGCGAGGAGTTCCGCCAAAAGGATCCCCGCATCCTGCTGGTGGACAAGGCCAATTCCGGCGTATCGGACACCCGCAACCTCGGCCTGAAGCTTGCTTCCGGCAAATACGTAGAGTTCGTGGACAGCGACGATTACCTTGACCCGGACTTCACCGAGCGCCTTGTGGCCGCTGCCGAGGAGAACGAAGCCGATTTCGTCATCGCCCCCTACAAGATGGTCATCCCGGCAGGAGCCTCCAAGCCGGAACAGGTGCTGGATAAGATCCAAGACGAGCTGGGCGTCATGAGCGTTGCCCGCCCGCCGGAAGTGCGGGAGTATGGCTTCCTGCCCGCCGGGGTCTACGACAAGGACACCTTTGCCCTCCGCCTGATGGACAAGCCCGCCTCCTATTTTTACAGCGTGCTTTGGAACAAGCTCTACCGCCGCGATATCCTGACCGGCAACGACATCCAGTTCGTCAGCGAGATGCGCTGGGCCGAGGACCTCGTGTTCAACCTGCGGTACATCCAGTACGCCGAGCGGTTCGTCGCCATCGACAAACCCGGTTATTACTACGTCCAGAACCCCCAGAGCATCTGCCACACCCAGATCAACGCAGCCACCATCGTGCAGAACAAATTACAAGTGTTCCGCTACTACAAAGACCTCTACACCCGCCTTGGGATATACGAGGAGGTGCGGCCCCAGCTCTACAAGTTCCTTGTGGACATCGCCGAGAGCACCTACCCCTCCGGCCCCTTCAAAAAGGCCATCGACGAAGCAAAGGCTTACTGGAAAGAACATCAATCGGAGAAATAATAAATAGAAAAAGAGGCTGTTGCACAACTCCTTCCGTCATCGCTGGCACGGCAAAGCCGTGACTGAGGGAGTTCTTTGCAACAGCCTCATTTTTGTTAGAAGTTCAATCAGTCCCCAATGGCTGCGCACTTCTTGGCCAGCCAATCGCGCTCTTCCTCGGTCAGGCGGGGGGCGAGCTTGGTGAAGACCTCCCGATGGTAGGCGTTCAGCCATGCGATCTCGTCCTTGTTCAGCACGCCGGGCACCACGGGCGAGGTAGCGATGGGTACGAAGGTCAGCGGACGGAAGGCGAGGAAGGTGCCGTACTGGTTGTCGGCCTTGTGGTAGCACTCCAGCTCGTTCTCAATGCGGATACCGACCACACCGCTTTCGTAGACGCCCGGCTCGTCGGTGACGACCATGCCCGGCTGGAAGACGGTGGTGTTGCGGCCGTTCAGCGCGTGGGGGCCCTCATGGACATTGCCCACAAAGCTGACACTGTGGCCGGTGCCGCAGCGGTAGTTGATGAGGTGCTGCCACAGCGGCTCGCGGGCGATGGTGTCCAGCATATGACCATCGCAGTAGTTCAGCCAGACGGCCTTTGCGATGTCGATGTGGCACTGCAAAGTCCAAGTATAGAACAGCTTTTCGTCCTCGGTCAGCTCGCCCAGCGGGTAGGTGCGGGTGATGTCGGTGGTGCCGTCCATGTAGGTAGCACCGCTGTCCACCAGTAAAAAGCCCTTCTTTTCCAGCTTGGCGTGGTCGGCTTCGGTGGCGTGGTAGTGCATCATGGCCGCATTGCCGCCGTAGGCTGCAATGGTGCCGAAGCTCTCCACGATGAACTTGTCCTGTGCGGAGCGGTACTTGTGGAGGATCTCGTCCACGGTCAGCTCCGTCAGCTCTTCACCGGCGGCAAGGCGCTCTTCCAGCTCTTTCTGGAACCGCACCATGGCCACGGCATCCCGCAGATGGGTCTCGCGGTTATGGGCCAGTTCCGTCTCGTTCTTAACGCCCTTCATCGGCAGCAAGGGATCGGCCTCATCCTTGACGGTCAGGGCCGCATTGTTGCTCAAGGTCTCGTAGACGGCGTAGTTGACGGAAGCCGGGTCGGCCAGCACGGTCTGCGGCTCAGTCTCGGCGGCGAGGAAGCCCAGCACATCGTCGTATTCGGCGATCTCGACGCCGTTCTCCTTCAGCTCAGCCGCAGCCTCTGCGCCCAGACGCTTGGTGTTGATAAAGAGGACAGCGCGATCCTCCGTGACGTAGCAGTAGGCCATGGCATACGGGGTGCACTGGATGTCCATGGCGCGCAGGTTCAGCAGCCATGCCAGATTGTCCAGCTTGCCCACCAGCTGTGCGGTGCAGCCCAGCTCCTTGAGCTTTGCGCGGAGCTGGCCCAGCTTCTCGGCGGGGGAGAACCCTGCGTACTCCTTGCTCAGGATCCAAGCGGGAGTCTCCGGCAGGGCGGGGCGGCCCTCGGTCCAGAGCTCATCTTCCAGATTCAGGGTCTTGATGGTGCCGTGCTTGGCGTCCAGCGCCTTCTGGACGCTGCGCACCAGATGGCAGGAAGCGGTCAGACCGCACAGGCCCAGCACCCCGCCTTCGGGCAGAGCATCGGCGCAGTACTGCTCCACGGTGGGCACACCCGGCTCACCCATCCGCTCCAGCTCGATCTCGGTGCCCGCGATCTCCTTTTCCGCCTGCACGAAATAGCGGCCGTCGGCCCAGATGGCGCTCTTGTCCTTCGTAACGACGAAGTTGGAGTTCTCGCCATGGAAGCCGGAGAAATAGGTCAAGGAGGTGTAGTGGTCGGGCAGGTACTCGCTGGAATGCGGGTCGCCCACCGGAATGAGATAAAGGTCAACGCCGTTGGCGTCCATGGCGGCGCGCAGGGCAGCCAGACGCTCAGGAACCGTGTTCATGCTCATAATAAAAAGCCTTCTTTCTTACATCTGCCGGAAAAACGTCCGGCGGCGGTGATTTGCCGCTTCTTATTGTATCATTCCGGCGCGCGGATTGCAATTGCTGCGCGGTTTTTCTCAGTTGCTGCTGGCGGCCGGCAGTTCCGGCGGGGTGGTGCCGTCGCTTTGGGGCGGCTGGCCCTGCGGCATCTGCCCGTCCGAAGGTGCCCCGTCCGGCGGCGTCATGCCGTCAGGGCTGGGCTGGAGTAGAAGAGGAAGGCCGCGTCGCAGAGGGCGGTGCTGTCCAGCACGCTCTTGCCGCTTTCGTCCGCAATGGAGAACGCCTCGCCCCCGGCGAGGGAAAGGCTGCTGTCCCGCCCGCCGCCGAAGGTAACGTAGGGCTGAGACGCGCTGATGGAAAAGCCCATGCCCGCGCTGCCGCCTGCGGCCAGAACCGTGCCGCCCGAAATCGTGATGCGCCCATCGGCATCCAGCGGCTGATTGTCGGCGGTGCTGGCGGTCCAGACCGAGATGTCGCCGCCCGTGATGGTCAGGGTGCCGTTGGAGTCAAAGCCGTCGCCCCCGGAGGAATAAGCCTTGATGGTGCCGCCGGAGATGTTCATCTCGAAGGCATAGTCGCCAAGGTCGGAGTTGGCGGCGTTCAGGCAGTCGTCGGTGGAGGTGATGTCCATATTGCCGGAGTGTATGTTCAGGATGGCCCCCTCCAAGCCCTCGCAGCAGGTGGAAACGGTGATGGCGGGGCCGGTGGTGCCCTCCGCACCGATGTTCAGTTCCATGTCGCAGTGGATGGCATCTTCCCCCGCCGCGATGGTCAGCTTTCCGCTTTCCACCTTGAGCCGTTGCTCCGCGTTGATGGCATCGTTCACCAGCGCCTCGATGTTCAGCGTCAGCTCCCGGATGGTCAGGCTGGCGTCCCGGTCATCCACCGCGGTGCCGGATTTGATGCCGTTCTTGCCCCGTGCGTTCACGGTCAGCGCACCGCCGCCGCAGAGGACGACCTGCGAGCCGTCCTTGCACTTGACCACTGCCTTTTCGGCGTTCTCGTTGTCGGCGGCATTGTCCGGGTCGTTGGCCTCGCTGTCGGTCAGGGTGTTTTCCGTCCCATCCACCACCGCGATGATCACCCCGGTGGATTCGCCGCAGAGGATGGGGGCGGTGTCGGCGCTGGTCAGGGTCAGGCCGTCCAGCAGCAGCACGACGTCCTCCGTCTGGGCTTCCACCTTCACCGAGCCGTCCGCACAGCGGCCGGACAGGGCATAGACGCCCGCGCCGCTCACCGAGAGAGCGGTCCCCTCCACGGCAAGGCCCGCCGCGTCCTCCGGGCTGACCGTGATGCCGCCGTCCGAGAATTCCACCGTCACCACTTCATCCGGCGTGTAGGCGAGGCTCCCCGCCGCAAGGCAGTCCGATTTTGCCTTCCCCGTGCCGCCGCACGCCGCCAGACTGCTCGAAAGGGTCAGCGCGCCAAGCGCCTGCAAAAAGCTTCGCCGGGAAATTTTCGTGCTCTCTGTCAAACAGGTCTTCATAACCAAGCCTCCCTCAAAAATGCAACGCGATTTAAGTGTGCTCATTCTACACCGCAACTATGGAAACTTCGCGGGAAAGCTGTGAAAAAGCAGGAGCATTTTCGTGAAAATGGGGTGAAATCAGGTCCTTCCAGAACGCCAAAATGCCCGCCATCCGGCGGGGCTTTCGGCGGGCTCAATCGTCCGTTTTCTGCTCCATATCCAGCTCCGGCATCAGCTCGTCGCTGATGACCGTCAGCATCTGCTCCAGCTTGTCCACATCCTCGGCGGGGAAGCGGTCCCGCACGCGCTCCACCACAGTGTGCAGGTAAGAGTAGCTGATGTTGTAATATTCGATATACTTCTTGGTCGGGCGGAGGTGGTATTCGCGCCGATCCTTGGTGGACTGGATCTTCTCCACATAGCCCTTCCGAACCAGACTGCCGATCTTATACGCCGCGTTCGGGGTGGAGATCTGCATCATGCGGGAGAACTCCGCGATAGTCGGCTCGCCCATCGCCATGATTCCCTCCATGCAGAAGGACTCTACCGTGGTCAGCGTGGCCTCGCGGGTGGCGAAGCGCTGAAACACGTTCTGGTAGAAGTGCAGCTTAAATTTAGTATAGACGTCATTGAATGCTTTTTCCAGCATGGTGCGGCTCCCTTCGATTCCCTCAATTTCTTTTAGTATATCATATTTTTGCCCGAACGCAAGCGAAAAAGTGCCCGCCGCGCAAAAAGGCCGCACAGTTTTTTGCGCTGTGCGGCCTTGCCGTTTATGGGGGACTTCTTCGCGCCAGCTCCCAGAGGGGGCTGGCCTCGGAGAGGACTGGGGAAGTTACTTCATCAGCTTCTTGAGCTTGAGCCACGCGCCGAACACGTCATACTTGGTAACGTAACGGTCGGGGTCAAAGCGGGAAGCGTCGCTGTCATCGGCGGGCTTCACAAGGCCGTTGTCGATGGCCCAGCGGGTCGCCTTCTGCAGCTCGATCTCCTCTGCGGGCACATCGCTGTACAGGCTCGGCAGAGCCGCTTCGGGCTTGCCCGCCGTCTCCCACAGCAGCTTCACCAGCTCACGCCGGTTGGTGGGCACCGCCACACCCTTCGGCAGGTTCAGCTGCAAGTAGCTGTCCACGCCAAGGCTCACGCCCTGCCACACCAAGATGCCAGCCGCTGCGCCGCCCACGGCCACCGTTGCCATGGTGCCCAGCGTCGAGGGCCCATCGTCCTCGCCCGGCAGCTCGGAGGAACGGTACTGCGCCTCAATGGTGATGTCCGCTTCCGGCATCGTAAAGCTCATGTGGGGGTCGTGCAGCATCACGCTGGGGTCACCCGTCAGCGTGTCCTTGACATCCTCCGGGAAGCGGATGCTCCACACGTCAAAGGTCATGCCCTCCGGCACTTCCGACTCGTCCACATCCACCGTCAGTTTGGTGCCCTTCTCGGCCTTTACCTCAGTCTCGTTGTTGATCTTGCCGCCCTTGACGGTAACGGTGTAGGTCTTGGGCTGGTCGTCGGGGTTCGGGGTGGGATTCGGGTCAGGCGTTACGCCCTTGTTCAGCACGACGTCTTCGTCCGACATGGTAAACTTGATCGTCGATGTTTTCAGCCCCGTTGCGCCTGTCGTTTCACCATTCACATTGTAGATGGACTGACTTGCTTCGACCGTCAGCTCCGTCTCGGCAAAGGTATAAACATTGCTCCAGCCATTCGCACGCGATACACCATTGATCGACAGGATCTGTGCTCCCTCCAGCACGATCTTGTGAGCGCCGTTGATTCCTTTCAGCGCCGTTCCTTCATTGAAAATACCGCCGCTTATCACATCCGTTTCGCCGCGTTTTACACCGCCAGCGAAAATGCCGCCTGTGATGGTGCTATTATTTGAGTTTATCACCTCGCCCACGAACGTGCCATTTTCAATCTTACCGCTGTACGGCGTATCGCCGTTGTATACTTTGCCCTTGAAAGTGCCATTCTGAATGGTGCCTCTGTTGTCCACTTCTTCCGCAAACGTACCGCCAACGATCGTAGCATTCGTATTGTATTCGACAATGATACAGTTTACTGCCTCTAGGGTCCCCGTTTTGCCAATGGGGTCTGTATGAGCGAAATCATACTCCGTCAGTTCGTCAGGGCTCAAGTACAGAGCATTTACTTCACTTCCGTCTTCTACACTGAAGTACCACCAGCCGTCACCCACATAACGCCGCCCATTCTCCTTATACACATGGGTCAGGTCGGGCGTTCCATCAGCCTTCATGACAAGCTTCTTCTCGCAGTCCTTATAAACTGCGGTCAGGGTAACCGCCTTATCCGGCATCGGGAAGCGCAGAATCGTGAGTTTCTCGTCCATCAGGTCAATGACTTTGCCAGACCAATCACGGAGCGTTACTGCTGTGTCCGTACCGGTTTCTTTTGCCTCCCAGCCCGCAAAATACTTACCATACGGAACATTGGCCTTTACCGTGACATGAGCGCTCCATTCAACCCTGTTACCGAAAGTGTTTTCGAATGTACCGCCAACTACCGTCAACGGATAGCTTCTATAAGTAGATTCTGCTCGAACGCTCAGATTATACCCCGGCATGGTCAGAGTATAAGTACCCTCTGTATCATCATTAGGCACAATTGCTTCAAATCCATTCGGATCAATAGACCATCTACTAAATACTTTTTTCGAATCGTTGATCTGCGGTTTGATCTTAACGGTTACGCCTTCTTTATACTTACCAGTCGTCGCCGTCGAACCGTCATCTTTTACGATCACGGCATCGTTCAGCGTCAGCGTATGCTTTACCTCACTCGGATCAGGGGCACCGATTTGGTTCAGCACAAGTTCCTTGTCCTTCTCCTGCACTATGAACTTCTGGAAACCCTCGCTGTCTTTGCCTACCGTCAAACCGCCATAAGTCGTCTTACCGTTGACATCGGTAATCGTTTCCTTGTTGCTACCAGAAATTTTCACTTTGACTTCCGGTTCGCCGACAATATACACTTCTGTACCGAACACGACAGCTTTGATTCCGCTCAGTGTCGCACCAACTGTTTCGCCACTGCTTGCTTTCAGCACATGAACTTTTTGTTCTCCGCTTGGCGAAAAATCAAATACAGCCTCGTCAATCTTGCCGCTGTTGCTATACGACATTTTACCGTTCCTGTCATCCGTGCGAATGATTGCATTTTTAATCGTTGCACCAGCATTATTGGTCAGTCGCTTGCAGCAAACAAACGACACGTTTTCCATCGTACCGTTGTTCGTCACATAGCCATAGTCAACATAACAGTTCCTTACCGTACCATAGTTCGTCAAGGTCGGATACCCGGAATAGCCGTTGCCCTCTGTATGAAATTTCGGCCCATCAATCACGCCATGGTTTTCGACCGGTCGAGAAAGGAATATCCATCCTTTAACTGTTGCTTTCTCTCCAACCTCCAACTCACACTTGAGATAACTGCCATTACAGCTCAGGTCAAAAGTTTTTTCTTCCGTCGGGTTCAGCGTCAGCGTCTCGCCGTCATACGTCCAGCCGTTGCCATAGTAAATGGTCTTGCCATCAGCGGTCTTCTGCTTTGCGTGTTCCTCACTGGTATCCGGCACACCATCCGCAAGAACCAGTTCCGGGTCAAGTGTCACAGGCGTTGTGGATACCGTAAACGTCAACGTTGTCCCGCTGATTTTGTCTGGGTTCAGGGTAAAGCTTCCATCCGACTTCAGCATTACGCCATCCCAATTTGTAAGCGCATAGGTGTCACTGCCATCCGCAACATCCCAGTTGGAAACGCCATCGCCCACCACTTTGAGCGCATCCGTGTCATTGGGTATCACATACACAGACTGGCCCAAGTCGATTTCTTTTCCATCGGCGGCATAAACAAACTTCGAAGTCGTACCTGTGGTCGTCAACGTATAACCATTCGCAATCGTTCCACTACCGGTAGGTATTGTTACAAACACACCACCGGTGATTTTGCCAGTGTCATAATTGATTACGCTCGTGTTTTCCAAATCAACACCGACAAAAATGCCACTGGTAATGGTGCCTTTATTCGAAACAGCTTTCTTAAAGGTTCCACCAGAAATTTTACCGTCTGCTTCATTCCAGACCGTACCCTCAAACGTACCGCCAACCACTGTTGCACCATTATAGATAATAACGCCGCAAGTGACCGGAGCCGAAAAAGTATAAGTACCCTTTTTCAGCGTCAGGTTTGAGTCGTACTCCCAATTTTCGCCCTTCGCGCCGTCGTCGCCAACCGGCTCACCATTGCCGTCGATTTGAATCGTGGTCACATCAGCCCCATTGGCGGCGTCGATGTCCTCCCCATTCTCCTCCGCCAGCACCGCAGTCCCTCCGCCGGGGGTCTGCGGTGCTGGCGGAGAACAGCGAGATCATCATGCTCAGCGCAAGAACAAGGCTGAGAATGCGCTTTTTCATAAAAGTACCTCCTCGTTTTCCGAAATTTTATCATTCTGCTATCAGAATAACACATTTTGACGCATTTCGATAGAGGAGGCGTGCATTCTCAGCCTTGTATATTTCAATCTTTTCTTTTTATCGCGGATTTTCCGGGGTCAGCGCTTGCGGGCCGCAAACTTGGCGCGGATGACGCTGAGGGCGATCAGCTCCAGCGCAATGGCCACAGCCAGCAGGATCAGCGAGGTGAAAAGGCTGGCGCTGGCGCCGAGGACGATCTGGCTCAGGCCGGTGACGACGTAGCAGACCGCCGAGATGGCGGCCACGGTGATGGCATAGGGCAGCTGGGTGGACACATGGTTCACATGGCTGCAATGGGCGCCCGCCGAGGCCATGATGGAGGTATCGGAGATGGGGGAGCAGTGGTCGCCGCAGACCGCGCCGGACAGGCACGCCGCGATGGAGATGACCAGCATCTCGCCCTGCGGGAAGGCGTGGCAGACGATGGGGATCAGGATAGAGAAGGTGCCCCACGAAGTGCCGGTGGCAAAGGCGAGGAAGACCGCCACGAGGAAGATGATGGCGGGCAGCAGGTACTGCAGGGCCGCCGCAGAGCCGTTCAGCAGGTTCGCGACGTAGTATTTTGCGCCCAGCAGGTTGGTCATGCCGGAAAGGGTCCATGCCAGCGTGAGGATCAGCATGGGGCTGACCATGGCCTTGAAGCCCTCCGGGATGCAGGCCGCGAAATCTTGGAAGGTCATCACCTCGCGCACGCGGTAGAAGACGAAGGTGAACAGCAGGGCAATGCTGCTGCCCATCACGAGGCCCGCCGAGGCGTTGCAGTCCGAGAAGGCGGTGATGAAGTCCACGCCGGAGAAGAAGCCGCCGGTGTAGATCAGGCCGAAGATACAGGCCGCGATCAGCACCACCACCGGCAGGATCAGGTCGATGACATGGCCGCGGGTGTCGGTGCCGTCGTCCACATCGTCGCCGTAGGGGCGGTCGTCGGTGGTGAAGAGGTCGCC
>OGOP01002481.1_pt1 | contig 11352 bp, 8 predicted proteins | sample 1552591 | NCBI WGS metagenome assembly OGOP01 (sample SAMEA2580120, study PRJEB22360) | human gut metagenome | biome: human gut; feature: human-associated habitat; material: faeces | place: Denmark | collected 2008/2010 | reverse complement strand
ACAGGAATCTTCAATGTTCAATGTAATCGCCTCTTTCCTGATAGTGTAAATTATGTTGTAGACACACTGAACAAAAGACTTTTATCCAGGTGTTTATATATAAATATACTGTGAAAATATTTTACCATAAACAGAAGGACGCTACAAGAGAATGCATATGAATGGAGAATAAGACAATATGAATAAAAAAGGAATAGCCATATTGTGAAATTCATTGACATCCATTAAAGGTAATAATATAATCAATTTAAGAAACAATGTATGTTACCATGAATATGGGATTAAAAGGGAAATCGGTGAAAAACCGATGCGGTCCCGCCACTGTAAAAGGGAGTTTTTTATTATTATGTCACTGCTGTAAAAGTGGGAAGACGATAAAATGCGATGAACTTAAGCCAGGAGACCTGCTTACATTGAAAAAAGGTTATTTCTTACGGTGTATAAGAAAGGCTTTATTTTTATACCCAAAATACCCCTGAGAAAGTGTACTTTTTATTTCTGGAAAGGATGTGAAAAAAAGAAAAATTGAATTTTTATACAAATACAACAGAAAGGTAAAAAAGGAATGAAAAAGATAATAAGTTTTATATTGACAATGATTATGCTGCTTACCTGTACCAGTATTTCAGTTATGGCAGCCGATACCCTGAATGATACAGCAGATCAGGATGAAAAAATGACGATAGGGGTGTCTGTATATAATCTGAATGATGCAGAAGTAAGAGCATTTAGAAATTATTTTGAAAATTATGTCGGCATGGCTTTTGAAGTCGAGTTTTTATATTCTTCCAGTATAAGTACAGCAGAAGAAGAAATCAGCTTTATCAACGAGCTTCATGAAAGAAATGTAAAGGGAATTATTTCTTTCCTTTCCTCAGATCTTGAAGAAGTTCTTCCGGTATGTGAAGAATATGGTATGTATTATGTACGTGGATCAGGAACGATCAGTGATGAAATGTATGAGAAAGTAAAGGATAATCCTTATTTTCTGGGAACAATAGGAACATCTGTTGAAACAGAAATGGATGCGGCTGCCAATATGGCGGAGTATTTTGTTTCAGAGGATCAGAATAACCAGAATCATTACATAATAGCATGTGGAGGATCTGCTATCGGTAATGAGATGCATCGTCTGAGAACGATTGGTATTCTGAATAAGCTTCAGGAAGCATATGGCCTGTCATATGAGAAGTCTGTAGAAGAACTGGTGAATACGCAGGATACTGAAGAAATTGAAACAGGCAGTGACATTAAGATTACTCTGGTTCCGGGGTATCCAAAAGATTACCTGGATGAAAAGCTGGCTGATTCGCTGAATACAGGAGAGTATAATGTTATTCTGAGTGTAGTGAGCGCAAGTGATTTTATCAAGATAATTGATGCTTATGAAGAAGAGAACAGTACAGATGTATTGTTGGGTTCCATTGACTGTTTTACAGAAGATACATACGAAATGTTTAATAAAAAGGGATATAACGGCAAGGAAAGAATCGACTATCTTGTAGGAAAATACGGTGCTATCGTTGCACCATCATTTGTTGCCATGAAAAATGCTCTGGAAGGCTTTGCAGAAGATTACCGTGAAGATGGAAGTGCTTTCCGGCTGCAGCAGTCATTCTGGACAGCGGATTCAGTAGATGAGTTTAATAAGCAGTATGCGTTATCTATTGGAATGTATGATAATACATATAGTGTAGAGGACATGATGGAAGTTCTGAAATCCTATACACCGGAAACAAATTTTGAGAAATTCCGGAAATTTACGGAAAAATAGATAGAAAATAAGAGTCTAAAATAATTGACGTATACATGATGGTATGTTATGATAGATGAGTATTCATACGGTCATTTAATGATTTTAGAGATAAGTTCAGACCAGCAGAAGCGTCCTGCTGGTCTGATTAAAAGGGAAACTGGTGTAAATCCGGTACGATCCCGTCACTGTGATAGTTGGTTTTCAGCTGAATGCCACTGGAAGATATTTTTCTGGGAAGGTGCTGAAAATGGGTAAGCTTAAGTCAGGAGACCTACTTATTTCTGGTAAAAGAGATTCTTGCGGACGACGAGAAATCCTGATTAAGAGTTACAACTTCATGTGTTGCATATATATGTTTGATTCTTTAATGGTAAGATTTCGTGACGGATGTGGGAGCATCTGTCTTTTTTTTCGTTCAAAATCACAGGAATGGACAGTATGAGAAGGAAGAAAAACAACGAAGAAACAAAAAAAGAAAGGAAGTAAAGGATGAAAAAAACAAAAAGAGAATTACTTGTGTTAGCAGCGGCAACAACAGTTGCATTATTAATGGGAGTTACTGTACAGGCGAAGGGTGATGAGAAGGTTTTAAACTTCGGATGTCAGATGTACACAGATGGATGTGTAAACAGTGCAAATGATGAAAACAGTGGATGGAATGCTATGAGATATGGTATTGCTGAAGCATTATTTAAATTCGATGACAATATGGAAGTTATCCCGTGGCTTGCTGAGAGTTATGAAGTAAATGACGAGCATACAGAATGGACGATCAAGCTGAAAGACGGAATTAAATTCTCTGACGGATGTGATTTAACTCCGACAAAGGTAAAAGAGTATTTTGATCACATGAAAGAGGTAGGACCTTCCGGATCTGCCAAACCGGAGAAATATCTGGAATTTGAAGCAGAAGTTACTGTAGATGATGATGCAAATACTATTAACATCAAAACAAGCAAACCATATGCAAACCTTGTAGGACAGCTCTGCCACCCAACTATGGGAATCACAGATGTAGAACATATTGAAAACTACGATAATGGAATTATTGGAACAGGTCCATACAAGATTGAAGAATTCAATGGTGTAGGTGTTGGTTATACATTAGCTGCAAATGAGTATTATCGTGAAGATGTTCCATACGATAAGATCAATCTGCTGTTCATGGGAGATAACTCCGCAAAAACAATGGCTCTCCAGAGTGGTCAGGTAGACTTGGTTGAGAATATCACAAATGTAGCAGATATTCAGGATTTCCAGGACAGTGATGACTTTACTGTTGATATTGCATCCGGTGTACGCTGCGGATTTGCATGGATGAACTTTGATGGTGTTCTTGGAAACAAAACACTTCGTCAGGCAATCCTGATGGCAATTGACTATGATACAATCTGTAATTCCAGAACAATCGGTGGACTTTATACACCAGGATTTTCCGTACTGCCATCTACTCTGAACTATGATTACGACAAACTTGAGAATCCATATACCTATGATCCGGAAAAAGCAAAACAGATTCTGGATGATGCAGGAATCGTTGACACAGATGGAGATGGAATCCGTGAACTGGATGGCCAGAATATCAACCTTAGATATATTTCTTATGAAAACCGTCTTCTGAATGACTTTGCAGATGCTCACGCACAGTATCTTGCAGAAATCGGCATCGGTGTTGTTCCTGAATACGGAAGCTCAGATGATCAGTGGAGTAAACTTGCAGCACTGGATTATGACTTTAATAACAATAACTGGATCACTGTTGGTACCGGAGATCCTCTGGCATATATGGCTAACTGGGCAACTGATACCAGCTACTGCGCATACTCCAACCCGGACTATGATAAGTTATATGAAGAATTAAAAGGTGAAATGGATCCGGAAAAGAGAAAAGATCTGATCTTCCAGATGCAGCAGATCCTGGTAGATGATGCAGCGGTTCTGATTGATGGATACTACAACTCATCTATGATCTACAGTAAGAAAGTTGGTTCTGCACATATCCATACAGCAGATTACTACTGGCTGTCAACAGAAATTACTCCTGCAGAATAAGAAAAGTCTGCGAATTGTGAAGTTACTGAATAGTTACAAACAGAAATAAAAAGAGGTGTCTTTTTTGAGTAAAAAGCAAATAATCAAGCGTTTATTACAGATTGTGATCGTATTGATCGGTATCAGCTTTATTACATTTGCACTGACCTTTATGTCACCAGGTGACCCTGTACGAAACATGTACACGGCAACCGGTGTAATGCCTACTGAAGAAATGGTTCAGGAGACACGCGAGGAACTTGGTCTGAATGATCCGTTTCTGGTGCAGTATACCAGATGGCTTAAGAACTGTCTGAAAGGTGACTTTGGCAAATCATACAGCTTAAATAAACCAGTTACAGAACTTCTTGCAGCCAGATTATGGCCGACTTTGAAACTTACATTAATGGCCATGATCCTTATGCTGGTTATTTCTGTACCTTTAGGTATGTTGTCTGCCATATATAAAGATAAATGGATCGATTATCTCGTCCGGGGAATTACATTCCTCGGATGTGCGATGCCTAACTTCTGGGTTGGACTTCTGTTAATGCTGGCATTCTGTGTTTATATCAATGCATTTCCGGTTATCAGTTCTGCGGGAGACTTTAAGAGTCTGTTTCTTCCGGCTTTGACACTTGCGATTGCAATGTCTTCCAAATATACCAGACAGGTAAGAACAGCGGTGCTGGATGAACTGAGTCAGGATTATGTGATCGGTGCACAGGCAAGAGGAGTAAAGAAATCAAAGATTATCTGGGGCAATGTATTTCCAAATTCATTGCTTCCGCTGATCACAATGTTTGGTCTTTCCATAGGATCACTTCTTGGAGGAACCAGTGTTGTAGAAGTAATCTTCTCTTATCCGGGTCTTGGAAACCTTGCAGTTTCAGCAATCACATCCAGTGATTACAATCTGATCCAGGGATATGTATTATGGCTTGCCCTGATTTATATGGTCATTAACCTGATCGTTGATGCATCTTATGTTTATATTGATCCACGTATGCGTTTAAAGGAGTAGAATCATGAAAAAGAAAAACAGATTTTTAGCAAATAAAACTTTTGTCGTGTTTTCTATTCTTGCAGTCTGTATTATTCTGACAGCAGTATTTGCACCGGTGGTAACCAGAGGGGTTGACCCGTTAAAAGGTTCTCTGGTAGATGCACTGCTTCCGCCATGCAAGGAACATATTTTTGGAACCGACAAAATGGGCAGGGATATTTTTTCAAGAGTTATTTATGGAGCACGTGCATCTCTGTCAGCAACCTTTGGTGTTGTTGCCCTGATCTTTCTGGTGGGAACTGTTACCGGAGTCCTTGCAGGATATTTCGGAGGTGTCATTGATGCTGTTATTATGCGAATTGCAGATATGATGCTTGCTTTCCCAGGACTGGTACTTGCTCTTGCTGTTGCAGGTATTATGGGCGCAAGTATCAAAAATGCGATCATCGCTATTGTAGTAGTAAGCTGGACCAAATATGCGCGTCTGGCACGAAGCCTGGTTATGAAGATCCGTGACAGGGATTATGTATCAGCAGCGATCGTTACCGGTTCCAAAACACCGTATATGCTGTTTCGATATATGCTTCCAAATGCACTTCCTACACTGATCATTACTGCTGCGACAGATATAGGTTCCATGATGCTGGAACTGGCAGCAATGTCCTTCCTGGGATTTGGCGCGAAGCCGCCGGCACCGGAATGGGGTTATATGCTGAATGAAGGAAGAGCGTGTATGCAGTCCGCTCCGTGGCTGATGATCTTCCCGGGTCTTGCTATTTTTGTAGTAGTTGTTGTATTTAATATGCTTGGGGATTCCATCCGTGATATCCTCGATCCAAGAAATGAGTAGGAGGAATAAACATGCTGAAATTAGATAATGTGACAATCTCCTACAAAAATGTTCCAACTGTTCAGAATTTTAATCTGGATATGAAAGAGGGACAGATCGTTTCTCTGGTAGGAGAATCCGGAAGTGGAAAAACCACTGTTATCCGTGCTGTTCTGGGACTTCTTGCAGGTGGCGGTAAGGTCACAGAAGGAAGTATTACATTTGAAGGAGAAGACCTCTTATCCTATACACCGGAACAGTGGAGAAAACTTCGTGGTTCTGATATTTCCATGATTTTTCAGGACAGTGGTGCAATGATGAATCCGACACGTAAAGTCGGAAAAGTATTCACAGAATATATTCTTACTCATGAGAAAATTTCCAAAAAAGAGGCATGGAGTAAGGGAATCGCAATGCTGGAGCGAATGAGACTTCCGTCTCCGGATAATATTATGGAATCTTATCCTTTCCAGTTATCCGGTGGTATGAGACAGCGAGTTGGTATTGCGATGGGAATGACTTATCAGCCGAAGCTTCTTCTTGCAGATGAACCGACTTCTGCACTGGATGTAACAACGCAGGCACAGATCGTGCGTCAGATGATGAAGCTCAGAGATGATTATCATACAGGCATTATTGTAGTAACCCATAATCTGGGTGTAGCTGCCTACATGTCAGATTATATTGTTGTAATGAAGAACGGAAAAATGGAAGACCAGGGAACAAGAGAGTATATTCTGAAAGAATCAAAGAATGAATATACCAGAAAACTTCTGGAGGCAGTTCCATCCCGGGGAGGTGAACGATATGTCTGAAAAAAGAGAAGTAATACTGGAAGCGAAACATGTAACCAGAAGATTTGCGGCATCACATGGACGTACTCTGCTGGCGAACAATGATATTAATCTGAAAATGTATAAAGGTGAAACACTGGGTCTGGTAGGAGAATCCGGATGTGGTAAGAGTACATTTATGAGATTTCTGGTTTCTCTTGATACACCTTCAGAGGGTGAGATTCTGTACCGCGGTACAGATATCACGAAATTAAAGGGAGAAGAACTGAGAAATAACCGTCAGAACATTCAGATGGTATTTCAGGACCCGACCTTATCTTTTAATCCGAAAATGAACATTCGTGATATTGTGTGCGAACCTTTGATGAATTTCAAAAAGATTAAGAAATCTGAGAAGGATGCTGTCTGCAGAAAACTTCTTGAGATGGTAGAATTACCGGGAGATTTTGCGGATCGTTATCCTCACAATATGAGTGGTGGACAGCGTCAGCGTGTTGCAATCGCGAGAGCACTGGCACTGGAACCGGAAATCGTTGTTCTGGATGAAGCAACTTCCGCTCTTGATGTTTCTGTTCAGAAAACAGTAATTGAACTGATCACGAAGCTTCAGAGAGAAAAGAACATCACATTTGGTTTTATCTGTCATGATATTGCACTGGTTCAGTTAGTGGCACATCAGGTAGCCGTTATGTATCTTGGAAACCTCGTAGAGGTTCTTCCGGGAAAAGATCTTGATATGAAAGCAATGCATCCATATACAAGAGCACTGATGGGTGCAGTATTTGATATTAATATGGACTTTTCCAAACCAATCGAGAGTATTGAAAGTGAGGCTCCGAGCCCACTGGATCTTCCACAGGGATGTCCGTTCCAGGGAAGATGTGAGCATTGCATGGATATCTGCAAAAAGGAGAATCCGCATCTTGTAGAAGTGGAAAATGGACACAGTGTTGCCTGCCATTTGTTCCAAAAGGGCAGTAAATAATGAAAAAAGATAGTCTGATCTCTGGAAATATAGGAAAAGCATTATTACTTTTTGTACTTCCACTGATTGCGGGAAGCTTGATCCAGCAGTTGTACACAACGGTTGATGCGGTTATTGTTGGTCAGTTTACCGGAAAAATTGGACTTGCGGCAATTGACTCTGTGCATACACTTTTTAAGTTTCCGCTTAACTTTATGAACGGACTTGCAACAGGTGCAACGATTATGATCTCCAGATATTTTGGGGCAAAAGATAAAGAAGGACTGCATTGTGCAGTTCGGACGGCTCTTTTGCTTGCAGGTATTCTGGGAATTATCTGTGCAGCAGCCGGTGTTATTTTTTCTCCATGGCTGTTTGATATCATGTCTGTTCCGGAAGAAGTCCGTGCAGGATCACTGATCTACTGCCGTATTTATTTTGGTGGAATATGGGCAATGATCCTTTATAACATGATGGCAGGAGTCTTGCGTGCGTTTGGAGATTCTAAAAAGCCATTATATGTACTGGTCGTATGCAGTGTGGTCAATATTGTTGCAGATCTCATACTGGTAGGACTTCTGCATACTGGTGTTGGAGGAGCGGCAGCAGCTACTGTACTTTCTCAGATTGTAAGTGTTGTACTTACCGCATATTTTCTTGTGAAATCTGATTTCCTGGAAGAAAAGATAGGAATCAGAACTATGAGAATCTGCAAAGAGCATATGGGAATGATGATAAACAAAGGTTTCCCGTTAGCTCTTCAGTCCATGCTGTTTCCAATTGCCAATTCTATTGTTCAGGCAAGTATTAACACAATGGGAACTGACAGTATTGCAGCATGGGGAATCTGTGATAAACTGGATTTACTGATCTGGCTGATAGCGGATTCCATGGGACCTGTACTGACTACATATACCGCGCAAAATCTGGGCGCCGGTAAGGCGAAAAGAGTAAAGAAGGGAGCCCTGATCGGTATGGGCTTATCTGTGATCGCGGTAGGAATTATCAGTATTGTCCTTTATTTCGGTTCCGGACTGATCGGACCGTTGTTTATCGATCAGAAAGACGTTCCGACATTGATACCGCTGGTTATAAGATATATGCAGATGATGGCACCGTTCTTTGTATTCTATGCTGTTGCAGCAGCTCTTTCAGGAGCATGCAGCGGCCTTGGAGAAACATTGGTGTCAATGGTTACTACATTACTTACAATCTGCCTGTTTCGAGTAGTCTGCATTCTGGTTGTTTTACCATCATTTGAAACAATGGAATGTATTGTATGGATTTATATTGGATCATGGATAGTGTCAGGTGTCACTTTTACTATTTTATATCTGGCAAAGGTCGAAAAATTCTACCATAAGAAAAGTAAATAAAAAGATTATAATCATTTCGCAAATGATAGATGAGACAGAGGGTGCAGCAGGAAGAAGAATCAGACGGTATCCTCTGTTTTTATATCATAGGAAATGATTCCGTAATGTTCCTATGATATAAGAATTTGATATTTGCAATTTTTTTAACAATAAGCTATTGACAGAGAATAAAAAGCTGTTATAATAAAATTAACAAATGAACAAGTGCTCATATGATGATGTGAAAATCTATTCATGAGACGGAAAGGAAAAAATACAATGAAAAAGACTTACAAAATCGACGTAGACTGCGCAAACTGTGCAAACAAAATGGAGGAAGCTGCTAAGAATACAGCTGGTGTTAAGGATGCAACAGTAAACTTCATGATGCTGAAAATGATCGTTGAATTTGAAGAAGGACAGGATCCGAAAGCAGTTATGAAAGACGTTCTGGCAAACTGCAAGAAGGTAGAAGACGACTGCGAAATCTATCTTTAATTCAGGAGCGATTCCTGTTGATGATATATTTACGGGAATTGTCGTAAATTAGCAGAGAGGGACTGCAGCACAGAGATATGTCAGACGGTTATGGTTATCCACTGATATATGTTCTGGCGGCGGTCCTGTTTTATAAGAAGTGAGGTATTAAGATGAATAAGAAGCAAAAGAAGATGCTGATCAGAATCATCGTAGCGGCGGTATTGATCGTGCTTTTTTCTAAATTACCGATAGATGGATATGTCAGATTTGGACTGTTTATGATTCCATATCTGGTAATTGGCTATGATATTCTTCAGAAGGCATTTAAAGGTATCAGAAATAAACAGGTATTCGATGAGAATTTCCTGATGGCAGTAGCTACTGTGGGAGCAATTCTGCTCGGAGATTATTCTGAAGGTGTTGCGGTTATGCTGTTCTACCAGATTGGAGAACTTTTCCAGAGTTATGCAGTAGGAAAGAGCAGACGTAACATCAGTGAACTGATGGACATTCGTCCGGATTATGCAAATATTGAGGTGGATGGAAAACTTGAACAGATAGACCCGGATGAAGTTGAAATTGGTACTGTAATTGTTGTACAGCCAGGAGAAAAAGTTCCAATCGACGGTGTGATCATTGATGGTGTTTCTACTTTAAATACCAGTGCACTGACCGGAGAAAGCCTTCCAAGAGATGCAAAAGCCGGAGACGAAGTGATCAGCGGATGTATCAATATGACAGGTGTTCTGAAAATCCGTACGATCAGAGAATTCGGAGAATCTACCGTATCCAAGATTCTGGAACTTGTGGAGAATTCCAGTTCCAGAAAATCAAAATCAGAGAATTTTATTTCAAAGTTTGCCAAATATTATACTCCGGTTGTATGCTACGGAGCACTTGCACTTGCTTTTATTCCCCCGATCGTACTTTTGATCATGGGAAAACCGACTATGTGGGGTGATTGGATTTACCGAGCACTTACTTTCCTGGTAATCAGCTGTCCATGCGCACTGGTGATCAGTATTCCTTTAAGCTTCTTTGCAGGAATCGGTGGAGCAAGTAATCAGGGCGTTCTGGTTAAAGGTTCCAACTATCTGGAAACACTTGCACAGACCAGCTATGTGGTATTTGATAAAACCGGTACAATGACACAGGGTGTTTTTGAAGTAAGCGGAGTTCATCATAATGAGATTTCAGATGAAAAACTGCTGGAATATGCAGCTCTTGCAGAATGTTCTTCTTCCCACCCGATCAGTAAGAGTCTTCAGAAAGCATATGGAAAACCAATTGACAGAAACAGAGTCACTGATATTGAGGAAATCAGTGGTAACGGTGTGACTGCAAAAGTGGATGGTATATCTGTAGCAGCAGGAAATGCAAAATTAATGAAACGCCTTGGAATTTCCTATCAGGAATGTCATCATGTTGGTACAGTAATTCATATGGCTGTAGATGGAAGATATGAAGGTCATATTCTTATTTCTGATATTCTGAAACCTCATGCAAAAGAAGCAATTGCTGAATTGAAGAAAGCTGGTATCAAGAAAACAGTTATGCTTACCGGAGATTCTAAACGTGTTGCAGATCAGGTAGCAAAAGAACTGGGAATTGAGGAAGTTTACAGTGAACTTCTTCCGGCTGATAAAGTAAGTAAAGTAGAAGAATTACTTCATCAGAAATCCGAAAAAGAGAAGCTTGCATTTGTGGGTGACGGTATCAATGATGCGCCGGTACTGTCCAGAGCAGATATTGGTATTGCCATGGGTGCACTTGGTTCTGATGCAGCGATTGAGGCAGCAGACGTTGTATTTATGAATTCGAACATGGATGCAATCCCGCAGGCGATCGCACTTGCAAATAAGACCGGAGCGGTAGCAATGCAAAACGTGATCTTTGCGATTGGAATCAAAGTAATCGTTATGATCTTAGGACTGACAGGAATCTATACCAATATGTGGTTAGCAGTATTCGCCGATACAGGTGTTGCATTCTTATGTATTTTGAATTCGATCCGAATTTTACGTCAGAAGTAATACAAAAAAATATAAGATTGCAATTTGACAGAAGGGAAACAGGAAACAAAATAAAATTTCTGCATATACTAAAGCCTGGAGGTATTGTATATGCAGAGAAATTG
>OGOP01002477.1_pt1 | contig 11380 bp, 9 predicted proteins | sample 1552591 | NCBI WGS metagenome assembly OGOP01 (sample SAMEA2580120, study PRJEB22360) | human gut metagenome | biome: human gut; feature: human-associated habitat; material: faeces | place: Denmark | collected 2008/2010 | reverse complement strand
CTCTATCGTGTCATCTGGTTTTTGTTGGGACAAAAGAACAACCGTCTCCACATGCACCGTATTCGGAAACATATCCACGCACTGCACCTTATCCACGACATACCCCCGAGCCAGCAGCACTTCCAGATCCCTCGCCAAGCTGGTCGGCTTACAAGAAATATAGATCATATGGTCCACGCCATAATTAATAATTTTTTCCAAAGCCTTCGGATGAATGCCATCTCTTGGTGGATCAAGCACAATATAATCCGGCCGCTCCTCAATCGTATCGAGCACTTTTAAGACATCGCCTGCCAGAAATTCACAGTTATCCAGGTGATTGAGCGCCGCATTTTCTTTTGCCGCCTCTACAGCTTCCTCGATAATCTCCACACCCACAACTTTTTTGCAGACCGGAGCAAGCATCTGCGCGATCGTACCGGTACCGCTGTAAAGATCATAAACCGTCTTATCTGTCAGCATATCCGGATTATCCCCAAGGATAAATTCGCGTGCTGTAGAATAAAGTACCTCTGCGCCAAGTGAATTTGTCTGGAAGAAGGAAAATGGTGAAATCTTAAAACGTAGTCCCAACAGTTCCTCATAGAAATAGTCCTGTCCGAAAAGTACTTCCGTTCCTTCGTTTTTTACGACATCCGCCACACTGTCATTTTTGGTGTGGAGTACTCCTTTTAAGGTTCCTTCCAGTGAGAGTGCAAGAAGTGCATCTTTCCATCCATCCAAGAGCGACTTTTCTTTTTCCTCATTTATCGTTCCGGCATGTGGACATTTGCCCTGCTTTTCGAGCAGTGCAGCCTCTATCTTTGCACGCTCATCCGTCTCCTGTACCGGCGCATTACTCCATTCCTGTGTTGTGGTGATCAAGTCCACGAGTATCTCTCCGGTCTTTACCGCTTTTCGCACAAGAAGGTGGCGAAGATATCCGGTATGGCGCAGACGGTGATAAAAGGAAATGCCCTGTTCTCCGAAATAGGAAAGCGTTGCCATAAGGATTGTGCGAAAATCACCGTCCACAATCCTGCAGTCCTCCACCGTTACAATATCATAGAAACTACCACGCTTATGCATACCGAGTGCCAGCGGTCCATCTTTATATGCATCCCCAAAAGAAAATTCCATCTTATTGCGGTAGGCGAGCACACGCGGGCTGTGCTTAATTGGCAGGAACTCATACGCACACGCATCTCCGATGGCATTTTCCATCATGCCACGCACCTGTTCCTCTTTGATTTTTAATTGATCTTCATATGGCAGGCTCTGATATGTACATCCGCCACACGTTCCGAAATGTGTACAGGTGTCTGCCGTCTCAAGTGGTGACTTTTTTATCGTTTCAAGCAGTCGCGCCTCTGCCTTTCCTTTGCGAACCTTATTGACCGCAAAGGAAACTCTCTGTCCCGGAATCGTATTTTTTACAATGATGCGTTCGCCCTCATCCGTATAAACAATTCCTTTGTTCGGAAACTCCACCTTATTTACTGTTCCTTCTGCAATCTGACCTTTTTTCATCTATCTTTACTCCTGCTTCTTCTCTCTTTTATATGCGTGAAAAAAGGGACTACCTCCAAGCAGCAGTCCCTATAAAATATACAGTAATATTATCTACAACGATATATTTCAAAAATTATTCTGCGTCCTCTGCAGTATCATTCTTTGTAGCTGCAGCTGGCTCATCATCTTCATCTTCGAAGAAATCATTATCAAATTCATCTTCAAAATCGTCCTCGAAATCATCCAGATAATCCGGTGTAAAGAAACGATAAATTCCATAGATAGCTGCTGCAACTGCAACAACGATACCGATGATTGCAAACACAATTACAAACTTGGAAGGTTTCTTTTCTTCCTCATCCTTTTTGATTAAATTATTAAGCTTTGCAGCACTCAATACATCACTTACTTTTGCAGAACCTAAAATATCTTCCATCTTACTCATAGTAGGCACCTCTCCTTCTTAAGTTTTAAATTACCATTATTATAGCATATGTTTTCCAGTTTTCCTATAAAAAATTATGATTTTAGAGAAAAATAACTTTTAAATTTTTCTCAATTTTGCAAATGCAGCAAACATTTTCTTCGTGCCGACTTTATCAAAATCTACCGTTACTTCGTAATCTCTTCCTCCGGCAACGATTGATGTCACTTCACCTTCGCCGAATTTCATATGCCGCACACGATCACCCACTTCGTAGGAAAGCCCGTTTTTTCCCGATGCACCACTTCCAAAGTCACGCTGATTGCTTACTTTGGTATACACTGGCGCAGCCGGCTTTTTGCTTTTGAATGTCGAACCATAGCCTTCCCCCACTTCACTGCTATACGTCGGCGTGCTGCGAAAAGCTTTACGTGCTTTCTGGAATGAACTTTCTTCGACCGGTTCCTCATAGCTTTTCGGTTCATAAATCTCTCCCGAAAGAAGCTGTGGCGGAATTTCCTTTACAAAACGGGATACTTTGCCATACTGTGTCTGTCCCCGAACCATACGCATTCTTGCAGAAGTGATCGTGAGATTTTTCATGGCACGCGTAATTCCTACATATGCGAGGCGACGCTCCTCCTCAATTTCAACATCTGCATTGTCACTTACAATTGACATGTAACTTGGAAACAGTCCATCCTCCATACCTGCCAGATAAACATTCGGAAATTCCAGTCCCTTAGCACTGTGCAGCGTCATGAGAACCACATAATCGCTGTCTGCATCCAGACTGTCAATATCTGCCACAAGCGCGACTTCCTCGAGAAATCCATCCAGTGTCGGATGCTCCTGTGCCTCTTCATAATCAACTGCCTTGCTGATCAATTCATCAATATTCTCAATACGTGCCTCTGCCTCATCCGTTCCTTCGGCCTCCAGTTCCCGCACATATCCTGTCGTTTCGATGATTTCCTGCAACAGTTCAGACACCGGTTTCAATTGGGATTTTGCTTTCATAGACTGCACAAAAAGCACGAAAGGTTCAATTTTTGCAGCTGCCTTTCCCAATCCCGGAATCTCCGCCGCTTCACACAATGCAGAATAAAAATTCATCTCATGCTCCGCAGCATAGATTGCAACTTTTGTAATACTCGTTGCTCCGATTCCACGCTTTGGCACATTGATGATACGGCGTACCGCAAGATCATCCTGTCCGTTCGCAATCGTTTTCAAATAAGAAAGCATATCTTTTACTTCTTTGCGGGAGTAGAAATTTACACCACCTACAATCTTATAAGGGATGTTAGATGCAATAAACCGCTCCTCAAAAAGACGCGACTGCGCATTGGTGCGATATAATACTGCACAATCCTTATATTGATACTCACCTTTTCTGACACGACGCATAATATCTCTCGTGACATAATCCGCTTCTTCATTTGCCGTATCCAGCTGCTCGAACTGAATTTTATCTCCTGTTCCGTTATCTGTCCAGAGACTCTTTTCTTTTCGTCCTACATTGTTCGCGATCACTCCGTTTGCAGCATCAAGAATATTCTGCGTACTGCGATAATTCTGTTCCAATTTTATGACAGTTGCATCCGGAAAATGCTTCTCAAAGTTCAGAATATTGTAAATATTTGCTCCACGGAACTTATAAATTGACTGATCATCATCACCGACCACGCAGAGGTTCTTATATTTGTTCGCCAACAGACGAATCAGCTCGAACTGTGCCGTATTGGTATCCTGATACTCATCCACCATGATATAGCGCAGACGTTCCTGATACGCATTCAAGACTTCGCCATCAAGCTTAAAAAGCTCCACTGTTTTCATGATCAGATCATCAAAATCCAACGCATTGTTCTGCCTGAGCACCTGCTGATATTCACGATAAACCTGTGCCTGAATACGCTTCGCATAATCTCCTGCTGCGCGTGTTTCAAACTCGATTGGATCGATCAGTTCATCCTTTGCCGAAGAAATAACTGAAAGAAACATTTTTTCCTTATGTATCTTGGTATCAATATTCAGACGCTTGCAGATATCCTTCATCAGTGTTTTCTGATCATCAGCATCGTAAATCGTAAAATTTGTGCTGTATCCCAGCCGGTCAATATAGCGGCGCAAAATGCGGACACAGGTGGAATGGAACGTGGAAACCCAGATACTTTCCGAACCGTATCCTACCATCTTATCAATACGCTCCCGCATCTCCCCCGCAGCTTTATTTGTAAATGTAATGGCCATAATATTATATGGATTTACTCCAAGTTCATCGATCAGATAGGCTGTGCGGTGGGTGAGAACCCTTGTCTTTCCCGAACCGGCTCCCGCCAGGATCAAAAGCGGTCCTTCCGTTGTCATGACCGCCTGCTTCTGTTGTTCATTCAGTGTATCAAGTAAACTCATTTGCCTCTCCGTTCTGTTCCTGTTTTATTCATTGCAGTACATATGTGGGTATTATAACATACAATATATAAAAACAGAACATACATTCTTGCTCTTTTTATAAAAATTTATTTGGAAAAAACTTGTCATCTAGTTTTTGATACTATATAATGTGTTTTGAGGTGATTTTTGTGGGAAATGATTTAAAAGACTTTCTTGCACAGTTGCAGGAAAAGCTCAAATCGATTGATTATGTCAAAACCGAAGACATTCCAAATATCGGATTATATATGGATCAGGTCACAACTTTTATGGACGAACAGTTAGAAGCATGCAAACGCTATGACGATGACAAGATTCTGACCAAGACCATGATCAATAATTATGCCAAGAATAATCTGTTACCTGCTCCGGAAAAGAAAAAGTACTCCAAGGAGCATGTACTGACTTTGCTTTTCATCTACTATTTTAAGAATCTTCTCAGCATCAGTGACATTCAGGCTTTACTGAATCCAATCACAGACAGCTATTTTGGAAACAAAGATGATTTTAATATGGAAGATGTATATAATGAAGTATTTCATCTGGAAAAAGAAGAATCCGGGAAGTTATTGAAAGATCTGGGGAAGAAATATTTTATTGCCCAGCATACCTTTGAACAGTTTCCGGAAGAGGACCGCAGTTTTCTTCAGAAATTCAGTTTCATCTGTCTTCTCAGTTATGATGTCTATATCAAGAAAATGGTAATTGAAAGTATGATTGATGAACTGCATCAAACAGAGACTTCCAAAAAGGAAACTTCATCCAAATCCGAAAAAAAGAAAGATTCATCCAAATAGAAAATAATAAAAGACAGCCTGATTTTTCATCGTCAGACTGTCTTTTTCCTGCACTACACTTCTTTTTTCTCTTCTTTTAAACGGTTAAATACCATATCGTAACCATCGTTTCCGTAGTTCAGAGAACGGTTCACACGACTGATCGTCGCAGTCGAAGCGCCCGTCTTCTCAGCAATATCCAGATACGTTCTCTGATCTCTCAGCATCCCTGCAACTTCAAAACGCTGGGACAAAGACAACAATTCATTCACAGTGCATACATCTTCGAAAAAGGTATAGCACTCTTCTTTATTTTTAAGACATAATATTGCATCAAACAAGTGATCAACAGCTTCTGTTCTAAGTTTCTTGCTCATTGCATTTCCTCTCTTCTTCGTTTTCTTTTAACTATTCAGCCACACATATTTTAACATATTAAAGTTTTAAAGTAAACAGATTTCTTGCACAATTATCCCATTATGTTATAATGAAATTCGATAACACATTTTATCGTAATAAAGTAGATTGGAGATACAAAATGCGTAAAGTAGGTTACTTTTTTTCCGGTTTTTTACCGATTCTTGTCGCAACTGCCATACAGTTGCTCGCCACATTCTTTCTGATGGGAATCGCTATGATTTCTCTTCTTATTACCAAGGGTTCATTTTCCGTGGATATCCTGCTTAATATGTTTGCCGACAGCTACTTCAGTACAGGTATCATGGTCATCTACTCCATCACCTGTATTGTACTGTTTGGATTATATTACTATCATGCCTGTGGGGGTGAATACCTGCCAAAACCGTCAAAGACATTTGATATTTTACAGATTCTAGGAATTGTTGTACTGATTCCCGGCGCACAGTTTGCATGCAGCTATCTCATAGGAATCGTTTCCATGGTCTTTCCTCAATGGTTAAAGCAATACCAGGACCTGATCGACTCTGCCGGACTTACTTCAGACATTACAATTGCAATGTTATGTTATTCCATCATTCTGGCACCAATCGGAGAAGAATTGATTTTCCGCGGTGTTACCATGCGGCTTGCCCGCAGAGCATTGCCTTTCTGGCTTGCCAACATTTTTCAGGCAGTGATGTTTGGTATCTTCCATATGAACTGGATTCAGGGCATCTATGCATTTGCACTCGGTCTTCTTCTTGGCTATGTGTGTGAAAAAGGCGGAAGTATCTACTACTCTCTCCTCATGCACATCCTGTTCAATTTCTGGGGAACCGTTCTTGAACAGCTTCTCGGCAACTTTGGTTCGACGTTATTTACCGCATTGCTTATGCTGCTGATCATGATTGTGTCACTCACCCTGGGACTTGTGCTCTTCTCCATCGGTGGAAAAAACAAAGCTGCCAGAATCAAAGCAAAACAGTTTGCTAACATTCCAACAGCCCAATAATATCGAACTTTTTAATTCTTACCATCCCGGTTCTTTCGGATGGTAAGAATTATTTTATATTCATAATAAATCGTCACGAGCAAAAGCAGTCCTATGATAATAAGGCTGTATACATCCTGCATCTGTCTGCCAATCACATCTGCGACACACGGAATCATCAACCCCACTACAAAAATCAATTTGATCAGACGAAGCATGCGAAGCGAATAGATCCGGATTTTTCCCACACACATCTGTGCCGGAATACGGTTGATTCTCTCCGGATGATTACTCAAAATCGTCAGTCCTGCATATACCAGTACAAGTCCTACAATGTTACAAATATATTTATATGGTGCCACATGATAGTTAATTCCATAGAATATCTGCAATCCAATATACAAAATACAAAGCAAAATGCCCACAGCCTCTGCCAATATTGCCGGCACAGTCAAATCTTCTTTTTTCATTATATATTTCCATCGCCTTTCTATATACTTCTACAGTATTTTCTAAATATAAACAATTCAAAATCTCATGCAATTTATCCTAACACATTTTCAAAAGAAACGCACCTGTTTTGACAATTTTTCTGTTCGGAATTATTGAAATCTAATATGTGTGTGTTATAATGAAATGCGGATTAGAATACGAACCAAAATAAAAGGAGATAACATGAAAGAACTGATTTTACCAAAAGATTATAAATCCGAATTAAATCTTCACGATACACAGCTCGCAATCAAGACTGTCAAAGATTTCTTTCAGGCCCTGCTTGCGCAGAGACTGAATCTTACCCGCGTATCTGCACCACTTTTCGTAGATCCGGCAACTGGTCTTAATGATAACTTAAATGGTTACGAACGCCCTGTTACTTTCGGAATCAAGGAGCAGGATGACAAATCCGCAGAAGTTGTTCATTCTCTCGCAAAATGGAAACGTTATGCATTAAAGAAATACGGTTTTGGCTTAAATGAAGGCATTTACACTGATATGAATGCAATCCGTCGCGATGAAGATACCGACAATATCCATTCCATCTTCGTAGATCAGTGGGATTGGGAAAAGATCATCCGCAAAGAAGACCGAAACATCGACTACTTAAAAGAAACAGTACGTACCGTATACAAATGTCTCCGCAAAACAGAACAGTATATGGCAATCCAGTACGATTATATTGATTTGACTCTTCCAAAGGACATTTTCTTTATTACATCTCAGGAATTGGAAGACATGTTCCCTGACAATACGCCAAAGGAACGTGAATACTATATCACAAAAGCCAAAGGTGCTGTCTGTATTATGCAGATCGGAGATACATTAGCTTCCGGAGAGCCACACGATGGACGTGCTCCAGACTACGATGACTGGGGATTAAATGCCGACATTTTAGTATATTACCCGGTACTTGATATTGCATTAGAGCTTTCTTCGATGGGTATCCGCGTGGATAAGAAAGCACTTCTCTCCCAGTTAGACAAAGCCGGCTGCCCGGAACGCAAAGATCTTCCTTTCCAGAAAGCCATTATTGACGGGAAATTGCCTTATACTATCGGTGGCGGAATCGGTCAGTCCCGTATCTGTATGTTCTTCCTGCGTAAAGCGCATATCGGTGAAGTCCAGAGTTCTCTTTGGCCGGAAGAAACTATTTCAGCATGCGAAAAACATGGTATTCAGTTACTGTAATTACATAAACTTACCAATAAAAAACTGGTACGCAGATTCATTTCTGTGTACCAGTTTTTTCGTTTATTCTAACGTCTCCAATTCACTCTTCCAAAGTGTTGCGCACGCATCACTTGGCATACGAAGATCTCCCCTCGGCGATACTGCAACCGAACCTACTTTCGGACCATCCGGCAGACAGGATCTCTTAAACTGCTGCGCAAAGAAACGGTGATAAAATGTTTTCAGCCATTTCAGGATGAAATCATCCTCATACGTTCCTGCAAACGCAATACGCGCAAGACGGTAAATCTTTGCCGGGCTAAACCCAAGGCGCAGCATATGGTACAGGAAAAAGTCATGTAATTCATAAGGTCCCACCAGATCTTCTGTCTTCTGCGAAATTTTTCCGTCCTCCGGCGGAAGAAGTTCCGGCGATACCGGTGTATCCAACACATCCAGCAATGTCTTTTCCAGCTCCCTATCCTGACAGGTGTCCGCATAGTACTGTACAAGATGTCGCACAAGTGTCTTCGGGACAGAAGCATTCACCGCATACATGGACATGTGATCTCCGTTGTAGGTTGCCCATCCCAGTGCAAGTTCCGACAAATCTCCGGTTCCAATTACCAATGCATTGTTCTTATTTGCAATATCCATCAGAATCTGTGTGCGCTCTCTTGCCTGTGAATTTTCATATGTCACATCATGCACGGCAGGATCTTGTCCAATATCGGAAAAATGAATATTTACAGCATTTTTAATGTCCACTTCAACAAACGTTGCTCCAAGACATTCAATCAGTTTTACAGCATTGTCATACGTCCGGTCCGTCGTTCCAAATCCCGGCATGGTAACTGCAATGATTCCCTTGCGGTCTTTGCCTGATAAATCAAAAGCACGCGCTGTCACAAGAAGTGCCAGAGTGGAATCGAGTCCGCCCGAAATTCCAACCACCGCATTAGCATTCGTATGTTCCAAACGCTTTTTTAATCCCATCGCCTGAATCATAAGAATCTCATCACATCGTTTCTCTCTTGTATTCTTATCGCCCGGAACAAATGGTGCCGGATCTACAAAGCGTGTCAGCTTTGTTTCTTCCGTTTTCAGTGAAAATGCAATGTCTGTGTGAGTGTCCTCGATTTCAAACGTTGTCATTCTCCGACGCTCCTCGGTAAGTTTCTCCACATCAATCTCCGAATAGACTACACCATAGGTAAAGCGCTTGGATTCAGCAAGAATATGACCATTTTCCGCAATAATATTGTGTCCGGAAAAAACGAGATCCTGCGTGGATTCTCCCTCTCCTGCGGAAGCATAGATATAGGCCGACAACAGACGGGCCGATTGACCAGCCACGAGTTCTCTGCGGTAACTGTCCTTACCGGTAATTTCATTTGATGCTGACAGATTGACGATGACCGTTGCCCCTGCCAAAGCATGTCCGATGCTCGGCGGGTTTGGAGTCCATAAATCTTCACAAAGCTCCACACCAATGCGGAGTCTGCGCATACTGTCACAGGTAAACAACAGATCTCTATCTACCGGAACAACACTGCCATCCGAAAGTGTCACTTCGGTACAAAGTTCCGCACCCGGGGTAAAATGCCGACGCTCATAAAACTCGTTATAATTTGGAAGAAAGCTCTTTGGCACCATGCCAAGTACTTCTCCTCCCGAAATCACAGCTGCCATATTGTAAAGCTTTCCATTGACTTCATAAGGAAGTCCGACGAAAAAGATTCCGTCCATTGATGCGCTGCATTCTGCAATCTGTAGTAATTCTTCTTCTGCTCCCTGTAACAGTTTATCCTGTAAAAACAAATCCTGGCAGGTATAACCGGTAATGCAAAGTTCCGGAAATACTACGATTTTTGCGCCTTCCTTTGCACACTCTTCCATATAACTGCAAATCAGCTTTCCGTTATATGCCGTATCTGCCACCTTAATTTTCGGGGTAACTGCTGCAACTTTTACAAATCCCTGTTTCATGCTCTCAGCTCCTTTAACTCATCAATATCAAAATTGTATGCCTTATTGCAAAACTGGCATTTTACTTCAATACTCTCTCCATCATTGATAATAGAATCCATATCTTTTTTACTGATGGTAGACAACGCTCTTGCCACGCGTTCCTTGGAACAGTCGCATACAAATGCTGCCGGAATCTCATCCGTAATTGTAAGATCAAAATCACCAAGAATTTCTTTTAAAATATCTTCCGGTGTCATGCCACGCTCCAACATCATGGTGACAGAATCGATTTCTGCGATACGCTTCTCCAACTTATCAATAATCTCATCACTTGTAAAAGGCATCAGCTGGATAATAAATCCTCCCGCCTGTTTTACGGTATTGTCTTTATTCATCAATACGCCAAGTCCCACAGCCGACGGAATCTGCTCAGAAGTAGCAAAGTAATAGGTCAGATCCTCCGCGATTTCTCCGGTCTGGAGCTCTACGGTTCCCACATAGGGCTCCTTCAGTCCCATATCCTTTATGACACTTAAAATACCAAGATCAAGCGCTCCACCGACGTTCAGATGTCCCTCTGCATTTGGCGGAAGTTCTACCACCGGATTGCTTGCGAATCCCTTTACATTTCCATGGGAATCAGCGGTAACGGTAAGTCCCTTCGCCGGTCCGCTGCACTGAATCTGTAGTGTAAGCAGATCCTTCTCCCCCTTGAGCATCACGCCCATCATCGCTGCTCCGGAAAGCAGTCGGCCGAGTGCTGCCGTCATAATCGGTGATGTGTTGTGATCCTTTCGTGCGGTCTCTACGAGTTCTCTTGAAGTGATAGCAAACGCACGGATGCTTGCATCCGCTGCTGTTGCACGTACGATATAATCTGACATTGTCTATCTCCTTTTCTTTTACTTATTCTTTTCTTCCAATAAAAACAGCTCTCTCACTTTCGGCATGTACCGTCTCTTCGCTGTAATCATCATATATGGCTTCGCAGACAAAGCCCGCTTTTTCTAGCATGATCTTTATCTGCTGCAAATCATAGTCTCTCTGGTAATGTGTCTCAGAAAACCTCCGGTACAATCCATCCTGTTCCGGTATAAAAAGCGTAAGATCATACTCGTTGATACGCTCCTCTTCGTCATAATAATTCTCCCAGATAAAGCTTCCATCCTCACGGCTTTCTGCAAAAGTATTCTCTCCAAGCAGCTGCGTGTATTTATAGTC
>OGOP01002476.1_pt1 | contig 11381 bp, 9 predicted proteins | sample 1552591 | NCBI WGS metagenome assembly OGOP01 (sample SAMEA2580120, study PRJEB22360) | human gut metagenome | biome: human gut; feature: human-associated habitat; material: faeces | place: Denmark | collected 2008/2010 | reverse complement strand
TCAGTCTGTCTGTAAAGATTGCAGGAATGAGAAAAGACAAAACACATTAAAAGAAAAAGGTATGAGCTTATATGATATTGGAAAACTTGTACAGATAAGAAGGGAATACAAGAAAATAAATCTCAACCGCTTCTTAAAACAGACAGAAGCTAAACTAGAATATTTAGATAGACATGAGAGATTTGTAAAATTATTATATTATGATAACACTTGGATTTCCAACTATGGACGTCCTGTAATAAAAAAGGAAGATGGAACATACGAATTTGTAAAAGGGAAGAGGAATAAAATTACACAAGAAATAGAGTATAGTTTACGGAAAAATATTTATATTAAGACGAAAAAAGCATGGGGTACAAGCAGGAGCGTGTCAGTGCAAGTTCTCTTTTTATGATGATTATAGGAGAAGAGCATGATTTAGGTGTATTTGATACAAAAGAAGAATGCTATGAAGCATTTGAAAAAAGAAAGAAGGAGTTTATTATAAAGCTGGCTGAGAAAACAAAGAAAAAAGATAAGATACCAGAATGTCAGTATCAGGCGATGATTAACTGGGAAGTAAAGGCTAAAGAATAAAAATAGCTGTTGAAAATATGACAAAAGTGCTTTATAATAAACGGCACAAAAATAAATGTTCAGAAGTATTGATATAAATTTGAGATTATGTTATTATTAAAGTGTAATAAATGTTTAAATATTGCATATAAATATAATAGGCATCATGCCTGATATTATTGGTGTGTAATGAATAGCCATGCCATCCCTTTCTGTTGGGGAATTAAAAGATACACAGAAGTTGACCTGATTGGGGTAGGAGAACCAATCTGCTATTCGATTAATAGGCTGTGGATTTCCATAGCCTATTAGTTTTTATGGAGAAATAAATGAGTGCAAGAGAAAAGGATTTAAAAGAGCTTTTAGAATATTATGAACAGAATTTGTGTCATAAAATTTTTAAATATGAACTTAATAATAAGATAAATATAGAGGTTATTTTCTACATAGAAGGATTATGTCATTTGCTAGGAATTCAGCATGTATATGATAATGATAAGCGTTATCAGCCTCTTAGATGGTTTTTATGTATTTGACGAGGAAAGTTATAAATTAACCGGAGAGCATACCGGACGAATCTTTACATTAGGTCAGAAGGCAGAAATTGTCGTTCATTCTGCCAATAAAATGGAGCGAACCATCGACTTTATATTAAAAGAATTCTCTCAGTATAGCGACTATCCAGACCCAGATGATTACTATGGAGACGGAATGCCGTCAAGAAAGAATGAGGATGCAGAAGCCGGAAAATTTGAAAAATTTGAATCTGCGGATGGAGAATATCCGGTAGAGCAGGAAGAATTTGAATTAGACGAAACCGGTGAGAGCCTTCCCGACAAAGACGGCATTCTTTTGAATGACTGGATTGACGACGAGGAAGCAGACAGGGTACTGCCTTTATATAATAAAAAGAAGATTGACGAAATCTAATTCAGAATTTAAAAAAGAGAAGCAAAGAATATAATAAAAGTCTAAAAGAAAAAAGAATGAATTTAACAGGCTTAGGAATATAGCATCTATAGCGATGATAGCCAGAATTTACGATTCATACAGTTTTATTCATATATTGAGTGAGTGGTTATCCACCGAAAAGACAGGAAAGGGGAATTGATATGGCAAAATCAGAAGGTATTAAATTAATTGCCAATAACAAAAAGGCATATCACGATTATTTTATTGATGAAAAATATGAGGCAGGCATCGCCCTTCATGGAACAGAAGTAAAATCTCTTCGCATGGGAAGATGCAGTATCAAAGAATCTTTTGTAACAATAAGCAACAAAGGGGAAATCCTCATTAACCATATGCATATCAGCCCTTACGAAAAGGGAAATATTTTAATAAAGATCCACTTCGCGTAAGAAAGCTCCTGCTTCACAAGTCAGAGATTAATAAGCTTGCCGGTCAGATTAAGATGAAGGGATACACATTGATGCCATTAAAAGTTTATTTCAAAGGCAGCCTTGTAAAGGTAGAAATCGGTCTTGCCCGTGGTAAAAAATTATATGATAAGCGTCAGGACATTGCAAAGAAGGATGCAAAGCGAGAGGCAGAAAGAGACTTTAAAATTCGTAATTTGGGATAAAATAATTTTTTGGAAATATATTCAAAATGTACTTGAATATATATGAAAAAAATGGTATGATACTCAAGAGATACCTTTGTCAGGTGTTTATCACATAATAAGAAAAATGTAATAAGATTTTGGGGATTTTAAAAATCATACGCTCTGCTACTTACCATTGGCAGGTTACAGCGTTTAATATAGATGTATTGATTTATATTAGGGGATGCAGATGATTTCTATGCTGGATGCATTCGGAAATATAAAATAATGAAGGGAGAGAAAGAAACGTATGAAAAAACAGGTGAAGAATTTATTTGCACTTTTTCTGACTGCTTCTATGGCAGTAAGCCTGGTTCCTGCGGATGCTTTTGCAGCTGTTCATGATGCGGTAAAAGATGCCACAACTACAACAGCTTACGAAAAGGTAGAAGCAGAGAAGAAGGCAGCTCAGCCAAAGGCTGGAAGTGCAGAAGCAGCAATTCAGGAAGCACTTTACACTAACACAGATGAGGTGGATTTATCCAAGTATAATCTGACAGAGCGTAAGGCAGAAAAGCTGACAGATAAATCTTTAGGAGAGAATAAAGACACTAATTTAGTAGATGTTACTTATGAAACAGATGCGAATGGTAAAGTAACTACTATGAGCGTAGAGAAAGATGATACATACGCTTATGCACTTGAAGAGATTGATGAGTTAGCAGCAGATGATGCTGGTGAGGATGATGGATCTGGTAAGACAAAGACAGAAGTCGGACAAGCTTATAAGGACTTAATGGCTTTCTATGAATCACCAGATAATCAGGAGTATTTAGGTATTGCTACTCCTTACTTTACAAGCAAGGATTCTAAAGGTGGTCCAGTATCTTCCCTGTTATCTCTGATGCAGCAGAAGATTTATAAAGAAGGGGATCCCGAAGAGGAGAATCCGGCGAATGCTAAGGTTACATATAAAGATATGTATGATGTCATTCAGGGATATCAGACGACTCTGCAGTATGGTATTCAGCTCTTTGGACAGCAGTTACTTGCAGCAAGAGATGAAGCTTTAGCTCAGATTGATGATTCCATGACGAGAGAGCAGAAGTTACTTGTCTTAAATGACTGGCTTGGTAAGTACTGTACTTTTGATATGGGTGCTATTCAGGAAGAACAGGATAAGAAGAATGATACAGAAACAACAGAGGAAGCAATTCAGGCTATGGGAGAGACAGCAGCTGTCGCATTAGCAGATGATGGTCAGCAGCAACCTACAGAAGAGCAGATTGCATATCTGAGAAATATGTTATTAAATGGCGATCTTAAGACAGCTTTTGAAAGTACAGCCTTTGGTGCATTAGTAAGAAGAAACACTATCTGTGCTGGATATACTTCTGCATATACATATCTTGTTCAGTGTGCATTCCCGGAAATCTATAAAGAAGCGGATGGAAAGACATGGAAAAAGGCAAGCGAAGTAAATGGAACTGACAGCAGTCAGGATAAGAAAGACGATAACTCATCTTCAGAGAATAAAGGAGATACATCCGAGACAGATAAGGAAGAAAACTCTTCAGCAGCTGAAACAGAAACACAGGCTGCAGATGGAGAAGATTCCTCAGGAGATGCTTCCAGTGAGAAAAAAGATGAAACTACAACAGAAACAAAACCAACATATATTGTTGACTTTGTAAAGATTTTCTGGCGTTCTAATGTACAGATGTTAGGTCAAAGCCAGACATTTAGAAACAGCCATTATTTTAATGCTGTTAAGACCGATGATTCTGTAGATAACTGGTATTATGTAGATTCCTGTTATAATGATATTTATGTAGAATGTATGGGACGTAACCGTGTAGAGACAGACGGTAATATGACACATTCCTACTTCTTAATTAGCCATACAAGTTTAGCAAAACAGTTTGATGGAAACTTTGATGAGATTGATACTTTATACACAGATAAGGCAACAGATACTAAGTATGAAGATGCTTGGTTTACAGATGCACAGGGACCAATCAGTTTTGATAAAGATAACTGGTATTATGTGCAGAATACAACTTCATACAGTTCTGGTATGAGTACAAGTAATCAGAAGCCAGACCAGTTAGTATCCTTGCCAAGAACAGCAGCAGCGACAGCTACATCTGACAGTGCTACAGTTTTAGTTGATTACGAAAAAGGTACTGGAGCAGTAAAAGAAGGTGGAGATCTTCTTAAAGAAAGTGCAACAAAGGATGAAGATGTAAACGATAAGATTTATCCAGGTCTTACACATACATCTGCTTACTATGGCGGAGCATTATATCTTAATGCAGATAATCAGATTTTAAAATATGATTTAAGCACAAATGCTATTACAAAAGTAAAAGAATATAATGAAGTTACTGTAAAGTCTGTTGCAGATAACATGGGAACCGGCATTGAGAATAACTTTACAGGAATGACCTTTAAAGTAACAACAAAGGATGATAAAGATGCTATTCATACAGTAGAGAATCATCCAATTGCAGGTTTATCTATTGATTCTCAGGGCAACCTGAATGTAGATATTGCAACAAACTACTGTTATGTCGATAAGTATCAGACAGAGCAGACAAACTACAATAGTGGGTATAGCAATTATAAGTTCCAGGGCACTACTATTAAACGTGGTGGAAGTAACGATAACCAGGAATTCATGTGGAGTGCAGATTTTGTAGAGTCTCAGAAGATGTCAGATGTAACTGGTGAGTCTCATACTCATGAATATGAGACAGTAACTGTGGAGCCTACTTGTGAGAATGTAGGATTCACAGAAGAACGTTGTAAGACATGTGGTGTTGTAAAAGCAGATTCCAAGAAGGAAAGCGAAGCAGAAGACGCTAAGGCAACAGGACATCATTATATTCAGTACAAAGATGAAACTTATACAAAAGAAAGTGACGCAGACGATGCTAAGAACATTGTTGTAAATGCAATCGTATGTACAAAATGTATGAAGGCTATTCCACGTAAGAGCAGTGGTAACAGTGGAAATATGTTTGGTTCCGGCGATGATAGTGATGAGTTAGATATCCCAGAAGGACTGAAGACTGGTCACGAATATACTGGAAAGATTACATCTTTATCTGATGATAAGAAGAAAGGTGACGTAACTGTTAGTTGTGATTCCTGTGTTGGAAAAGAATTAGATTTCTTAGATGAGAAGGATGTAACATTAGAAACAAAGAAGGATGTAGAAGTAACTTCTAAGAAGGAAGCAGAAGACTGTGAAAAGGGTGGAAAGATTATCTACACAGCTAAAGTAACAGTTGGAGATAACGAGTACGAAGCTACTACTACAGAAGAAGCAGCAGCTGAAAAGCATGTTTACAAACCAAAGTTTACGTGGGCAGATGACAATACATGTACAGTAACTTACACATGTGAGAATTGTAAGATTCCAGAAACAGAAGCAGAAAAGTGTGAAGTAACATCTGAAGTAACAGAGCCAACATGTACAGAAGCTGGTAAGACAGTTTATACAGCAACAGCAACAGATAAGAATGATACAAAGCATACAGATACAAAAGAAGTACCTATTGAAGCAATAGGTCATACTTATAGTGCAGATCCAACATATGAATGGTCTAAAGATTATAAGACATGTAAAGCAATCTTTACTTGTGATAAGAAAGATGATACCCAGACAGTAGAATGTACAGTAACACCTGCAACAACAGATGCAACATGTACAGAAGCTGGTAAAGTTGTTTACACAGCAACATGTACATTTAAGGGTAAAGAGTACACATGTCCAGAGAAGAAAGAAGTAAAAGGTGATCAGAAAGATTCTAAAGCAAAATTTGCAAAAACTTCTTACAACCTTTACTCAACACAGTCTGGTAAAGTAAGTCTTGTTTCTGACTACAAACAGGATGGCATTGTTTCCATCAAATCTTCAAATCCATCTAAGGTATCTGTTAACACAGCTGGTGTTATTAAAGCCGGTGTTGTAAAAGGCAAAGCTGTAAAAGTAACGATTACAGCCGTTGTTAAGAGTGGTAAGACAATTAAGACAGTTGTTACAGTAGCTCCAACAAAGATTACTTTAAATGCAACATCTGTTCCATTACAGCTTAAGAAGTCTACAAGCGTAATTAAGGTTGCTAAAGCAACATTACCAGGAGATCAGATTGCTTCATGGAGTACATCTAATAAGAAGGTTGTAACTGTAAGTAAGTCTGGAAAGATTACAGCGAAGAAAGTTGGTACAGCAGTAGTAACAATCACAATGAAGAGTGGTGCTACAGCAAAATGTAAAGTAAAAGTTCAGAAGGCAGCAGTAAAACTTACAAAGATTGCTGTTAATTCTAAGAAGGTTAACTTAAACCTTAAGAAGGGACCTAAGACATACCAGCTTACTGCAACGAAGACTCCAATCACTGTAGTTAGTAAAGTTACATTTACAACATCTAACAAGAAGGTTGCTGTTGTAAGCAAATCTGGAAAGATTACAGCGAAGAAGGCTGGAAAGGCAGTTATTACCGTAAAATGTGCTAAGAAAGTTCAGAAAGTAACTGTTGTTGTAAAAGCAAAATAGTTAGGATATATGAGCGCTTTTAAAGCACGAATATAATAAAAAAGTGATGTTGAAATTCTTATTTCAGCATCACTTTTTAGTGTAAGGAAAGAGTTAGTCTAAGTGAAATTGTGTACTGGATTAACGTGTGGTGGAAAAATGGAAAAGAAAAATAGGTTTAGCATTTTATTAGAACGCTTGATGGGAACAGTGAATTTAAAGAATGCAACTCTAGCTGCCGAACTTCAATATGATGTATCTTACATAAGTAAGTGGATTAATGGAAAAACATTGCCATCAGAAAAAAGTGTAGCGCAGATTCTTCATGTAATCAGTGATTATATTGTGGAATCGGCGACATCGGCTGCACTAAAAACTTTATATATTGAATATCAGGTTGATGTGCCAGAAGATTTGAAGCAGGCAATCTATGATAATCTTGAGGCGGAATATTTTTACGTAAAAGGCCTGACAAAAACAATAGGAGCCGATGTTGCTCCGGAAACGCAAAATTATGCGAAACTGACATTATATCAATTCCTTAAAAAAATGTCACATCCGGCATTACGTCAGGTAAAGTCGTTGAATGTAATTGCTGCGATTGATTTATTAAATATGGAGCATGATGTGCGACTTCAGATTGCACAGATAGACACGGCATCACAGATTCTTCAGAGAGATTTTCCAGAAGTACATTTTTCATTACTGATTAATTTTGACATAGGGGAGAAAGATTATATTTATGATTGTATTTTTATCATTAATATGCTGACGAACTATACGCATATTAATTTTAAGATATACAACTGTATTCATTCCTATGATAAGATTGTATTTTGTGCAAAAGATGCTTACTGTATTACGAGTATGCTTTTGGGGGGCAATTTGTGTTATCAGGTAACGATTAGTGAAGATAAAAAAATGTGTAAAACGGTTTATCAACGATTAGCAACACTTTGTACAAGAGAAGAATTAATGTTTCGAAAATGTACAATGAGGAATCTTTTGCAGGGGTCAGACTATATCTCCCAGATGTTATCTGAGAATCTTTGTTGGCTTCTTGGACATATGACAGAACATTTCCTTCCAGAAGAATTACATAAAGAGCTGTTGGAATATCTGGATATTTCGGATGCGGAAAGAGAAAAGATGCAGAATATTCATCTTTTGGTTGAAGAAGTACTTAAGAAATCTCATGTCAGAATTTTATTATATGAAACAGCACTCAGTCAGTTTGCGATAAGTGGAGAACTTGACTTTTATAATAATAAAATTTTATTAGATACAAGACAGCGCGAACAATGTCTTTCTTATATACAAAATATTATTCATGAAGAAAATGCGATGGAGCTGCGAATCATACATGGGCATTTTGTGATGGATTTTCAATTCAACGCCAATCCAAGCCTGTTTTTATCAAATAACTTGTGTTATTTAAGATTAGATTCGAAAAACATACAAAATAACGTGACATTGCTTAATATAAATATAGCGAAAAAAATGTTTCGTTGTTTTTTTGAGGAAATATGGAGTCATTCGGAAGAAGATGTAGTTATTTCTGATTGGAGAAAGATAGAAAGTATACTAAAACATATGAAACAGTCAGTGGCACTTCTTAAAAAAGTAGATAAAGAAATTTAAAGTGTGAAAAACGTGATTTTATTTAATCACGTTTTTCGTTTTTTTGCCATTTTTATCACTCGATATCTTTCATAAAGTATGGTACCCTTAAATACGATAAAGTGTAAGAAAAATACTATTTGATAAGGAGAATATATAAAATGGAAAAAAATCATAAAGTAGAACTTATTGGAAGACCAAGTATTGACCGCCCTTGGATGAAGTATTATCCAGAAAGTATTTCAAGGTTACAAGTTCCAGAGCTGTCTTTGAATGAGTATTTAAAAGCGAACTGTCCAGGTATGGATATGGTAGCAATGCATTATTATGGAAGAGATGTTTCCTGGGAACGCTTCTTCGTGAAGGTAGATATGGTAGCAAAATCTATGAGTGCCATGGGAATCAAAGAGGGAGATCAGATTCCTGTATTTTACCGTTCTGTTCCTGAATTTATTGTGTTGCTTTTAGCAGCAGAGAAGATAGGTGCATCTTTAGTTTGCCGTGATAATACATTACAGGAGAACGTTGATGCAGTAAAGGAAGCTGGCGCTAAGATTATTTTTGTACATGACTTCCTTCCAAAGGCAGAGGTTGAGGAATATAAAAAGCAGGCAGGGGTAGAAACGATTATTTCATTAAGCCCTTATCATGCAGCTGAAAAAGATAAGATGCCAGAACATATCATTCATGAAATTGATTCTTTCTATACAGATGGAATTCTTTCCGGGGACGGAGTTATGACATGGGAAGAATTTTTAGAAAAAGGAAAGAATTATACAGGAAAGGTTGAGGTTGAGAAAGATGTTAATCGTCCGCTTTTCCGTGCTTATACAAGTGGATCAACAGGAACTTCTAAGCAGGTCATCCATTCTGCATACACAATGATTGGTATTATTGCTCAGATGTCTTTTTATGGTTCTGCTGGAGACTTCCGTCCAACATGGTTACTTACGAATCTGCCACCTTGTCTTATTGCAGTAGTGGTTTCCATGATTTTAGTACCATTATGCTCTAATAAGTTATTAATTTTAGATCCGTTCTGTAATGTGAACGATCTCGATTTAGAGATGATGAGATATCGTCCAAACTGCTGGCCTTTAATCCCTATGTTTATTGAGCTTCTTATGAGAAGTGACAGAATTCCAGAAGATTATGATATGTCCCATCTTTTTGCAGCAGGTGTTGGTTGTGAAGCATTCAATAATGGACAGATTCGTCGTGCACAGGAATTCTTAAAAGCACATAATTGTAAGGCAGTACTTTCAATTGGATATGGACAGAGCGAGGCAGGTTCTAATTGTACTCTTCCATGTTTAGAGCATCCGATTGGTAATGGAAACAGTGGAATTCCAATGCCATTAACAGTAATGAGTATTTTTGAGCCAGGTACACATAAAGAAGTTGGTTATAATAAGCTCGGAGAGATTTGTAAGACAGGTCTTGGAAATATGCTTGGTTATGATAGAGAGGAAGCAACGGAAAAGGCTCTTCAGAAGCATGAAGATGGTAATATATGGTTGCATACAGGAGACATTGGATATATGACAGAGGATGGTATTGTGTTTGCACTTACCAGAGGAGATGTCCGCAGAGTTGGTGGAGGTCGACTGATTGATCTTAATATGGAGAACAAGATTATCGATGCCGAAATTGATGGAATCATTGATGCATTCTTTGTTGTAGATGAAGATTTTGAGAATAAAGGATATTTCCTTCCATATTTATATGTTGTATTAGAGGATGGCTATACAATTGATGATATTCGTGAAGATGTGGCAGATGCCCTTGAGGATTTTGAGTACCCAGCACAGATTATTCAGCTTCCAGAAAGACCATTCTTCCATTATAAGACAAACCGTGTTGGATTAAAAGCACAGCTTCGCGCAACAACAAACTAGAGCATGTTTAAAAACAGAATAATTAGATAGATTTTGTAGAAAAAAGACAGTCTTTGAAAGTAAAAGTCAAAGGCTGTCTTTTTTTGGTTTTTTTGCCTTTTCTTATAATCATAAATTTTGCATATTTGAATAATTAGTATTATGGGAACTAGTCAGGTTGCGAAGATGGTCGAAAAAGATGGCTGTTTTTGGAGAAAAGAAAGTAAGGAGAGTGCAAAATGTGGAAAAAGTCAAAAAGGATTTTATTGTGTATCCTTGCACTAATGTTGTTGTTGTCAATGGCAAAAAGTGAGCAGCTTTTCGTACAGGCAGATATGGAATCTACCGAGAAGGTGCAGACAAAGGATGTAAAAAATAGGAGCCAAAGACAGGAAGAAAACTCGGATGAAAAAGGACAGGAAGAAAGTACAGATAAGAAAGAAGAAGCATCAACGAAAGCTACACAAAAAACAGAAGAGACAATAAAAGAAGATAAAAAGAATCTGGAAGCTACTACACAAAAAGAGAAGGATGCGTCAAAAAATGATGAGGCAAAAGAGGAAACAGAAGAAAAAACGGAGGAATATAAAAGGGAAGAAGAGAATACAGAAAGAAAAACAGATGAGAATAAAGCGGCGGAAGAGGTATCTGCAGAATAGAACAAATATGGTCTCGGAGGGATTTTATGATTATAGAGATAATAAAGGGCATCAGTGTTCCCTTTTGGGGACGACATTAGGTGCTTTTTGTGTATTTTTCTTAAAAAATGAACTTAGTAAAGGAATGCAGAAAGCATTAACTGGATTTGCAGCAGGTGTGATGGTGGCGGCTTCTATCTGGAGTCTTCTTCTTCCGGCACTTGAACAGGGGGCTTCGCTTGGTATGTGGAAGTTCCTTCCAGCAGTAATTGGTTTTTGGATTGGAATTTTATTTTTAATGGCAATCGACTATTTTGCACCACCAGAATGTATTGATGAAAAATGTAAAAATAAGCTGCTTCTGGCAGTGACTCTTCATAATATTCCAGAAGGTATGGCAGTTGGTGTTATTTATGCAGGACTGTTAAGTGGGGCAGAGCATATCACGGAAATCGGAGCATTTTCCCTCGCATTAGGAATCGCTATTCAAAACTTCCCGGAAGGAGCGATTATTTCTCTGCCACTTTGTACAGAAGGAATGTCAAAAAAGAGAGCCTTTATTTATGGAGTACTTTCCGGGGCAGTAGAGCCAGTGGCGGCGG
>OGOP01002475.1_pt1 | contig 11386 bp, 5 predicted proteins | sample 1552591 | NCBI WGS metagenome assembly OGOP01 (sample SAMEA2580120, study PRJEB22360) | human gut metagenome | biome: human gut; feature: human-associated habitat; material: faeces | place: Denmark | collected 2008/2010 | reverse complement strand
TATTGTAATTTAAAACTAAACTGATTTTATAGTAGTTTACCCGGTTTGTCTTTTGTTTTGAATTCTTAATATGCGTGGAAACAAAGCCAGTGAGGATTCTATTGAATACCCATATAAATTAGACTATTTAAACGATAACTTCTAAAAATATTCTGATAATTGAGATATTATAATTATTCTGTTTAGCAACAATGGTTAACCAGACAGCAGTTATCGATGATTAAAATATGCTTTATTCTCTAGGAACAATACAAATTTGTTCGTAATTGTTCTCTCTCGGCTGTGCCCTTTTAACTATTATTTGTTGGAAAATGAAGTTTCTCTCATTATTTGTGCTGATTTCTGCTGCCTGCATATTGATCAGAGATGTCAGTGAAGTAGTTTCTTCAGTAGTATTAGATGGTTCATTGATTGATTCAGTAGACATTATTGGGATAATATTGGGTTCAGTAGTAGATCTTTTACTAGTTCTTCTGGATGCTGGTGACATTGCTTATTATAACTATGAGACTCTTATATTTGATATACACTGACAATATAATATAATTCGATTATTTCTCAAAACCTATAAACTAATATCTTTACAGTATCTTCAATCTTATTTATATTTCAGGGATTGTTCAGAATTGTCTTTTCTTTTCATAATAGCTGATCCTTTTCTTAAGTACATTACTTTGCAGATTCACTTTTCTTTTCAAATACGTGATGTTTTATCTCAGACCTTTATACACTATAAAGTCTTCATAAACACATCACCTCTGATACATTTAAACAAACACACTTAGCATTGCAGACTTTCTTTTATATTCAGATACTTTATTGTCACACTATCTCGGAAAGATACATTCACAACTTCTGTACAAATGATATATTGCCTCAGACTTTGGACAGCTCTCAAGTGTCCACAATATACCTTATCAGAATCTTTTCATATTTCTCGTTAAGATGCAGGATTGATTATTTCCAACAAGTTTTACACAATATATTTTCTCGAGTAACGAGTTGCTTGAATACATATCTAACAGAATGCAAAACAACAAATAAGATGCCTATAGTTCTACAAGCAGTAAATGAAGAGTGGTGACATCAGAGCCAGCTACATAGACATTCTTTACAATTGATAGTCTTTAAGGAGGGCATCATCAAAATCTAAGTATTTCCCGTTCAAATCTTCTGACCAACCCTTCAAGGCCAAGTTAGCGTAAACTGTACCTGGTTCTTCTGGAGAGACCAACTTTTCATTCTTGTGTAAGTCAACAAATTGTTGGAGAGCTTCTTCCTTCATATCTTTGCCAAATTTTTCTCTAATGTCATTTTGCATTTCAGTGTCAACGACACCTGGAGCGACAGCGATGGCTTGAATTTCTTTTTCTTCAGAAGCCAAAGAGTACATCAAATGGTTCAATGCAGCCTTGGAAGAACCATAAGCATACCAACCATTGAAAGCTGTAAAGGCTGCAATTGATGAAACACCAATGACTTTACCGTTGGTTTTCTTCAAATGTGGCAAACTGTGTTTGATTAATTCAACAACTGAGAATACATTAATGTCATACAATTGTTTCCATTGGTCAACAGAGGTGTTTTCAATCGGGCCTATTGGATCCAACACACCAGCATTAGCAATGACAGCATTTAATTGACCAAATTTGGAGATGGCAGTTTCAACAGCAATCTTAGATGTTGCTGGATCTGTAATATCACCAGCAACAAATGCTACTCTGTCCGAGCCGTGTTGCTTTTGGAAAGATTCCAATGGAGCTTGAGATCTAGCAACAATCACAACTTTTGAAGATGGAGTTTTTAAAAGAATTTCGGCGATAGCCTTACCAATGCCTTTATTTGAGTTAGTACTAAAGTTCAAATTGGAAGTCTCAACATCATAGATTTTGTTCATTAAAACGTACCTCTAGAAGCACCAGTTACAATTGAGACGTGAGACATGATAAATGTAGTATTATTCAAATACAGAAAGACTAACTTGAATGTCAAAGAAGAGAAAGAAAGTGAAGTGAAAAAAATTTAAATAGTAGTCACAGCTCTTGAAATTAGACAAGAATATTTAGTTCAACTCCTCATCGCCTACGTAAATCTATCCAAATCGTGCCTGCGCTATATGGGTTTCCATCGTTGTACTAAAAATATTGGACATTTACAAGACTAGAACACACTTTTGTACTATATTATCGCAAATATTCCGTGGATAAAAGCTTTTGTGCGAAAATCGACGCCCAATAGTATACGGATAAAGCCATCTCCAACAAACGGTGTTTAGAAAAAAAAAATATAAGAAGAAACAACTTGGCTTTAGAAAACAGGCCATAGTAATAACAAGTTATTCAATTTTCCTATAAAATACATACATCTAAAAATGAGCAGCTGGTTGGTTATTGTGTACTCCTCCATCAAGAGGAACAATGATACCATTTACATAATTGGACTGTTTGGAACACAAGAAGATTAACAAAGATTGAATGTCTTCCTTCTCACCCAATCTTCCTCTTGGGTTGGTTGAAGTCAAAGCTTCACCAGCAGCTTCGATCAAACCATTGGCCATTTTCGATGGGAAAAAACCTGGGGCAATTGAATTAACATTGATATGTCTTGGGGCAAATTGAACAGACAAGTTTCTTCCCAAATGAGATACTGCAGCCTTGGAAGACAAATAACCGTATACACCGACCATATCGTTAGTTGAATAACTAATGACAGAGGACATAAGGATCAATCTAGAAGGATCTTCTTTGGTACCAGCTTTTTCCAATAAAGGAGTAAATAACTTGATGGTGTGGTAGACGGCAACAACATTCAAGTTGAGGACTTTTTTGACTGCTGAAACTGGATGGTCTTCTAACGGAGCACCCCAACTAGCACCAGCGTTGGCGACCAAAATGTCAACTTTGTCGACTTGTTTGGCTATTTCGGCGTAGAATTTTTCACATTCTTCTTCAACAGCAATATCTGCAGGATATGAAATAATTTTACAATTCTTGTTGTTGTCTTTGGCAAGTTTTTCCAAATACTTTTGAGCTTCTTCACAAGCTTTTGCTTTTCTTGATGTAATGACCACAGTGGAGGCACCGTTCAATAACAAAGCCTCAGCACAGTATAAACCCAAACCACGAGTACCACCAGTTACAACAGCAATTTTCCCATTAACATTGAAGTCGACCATTTTGATAATATATAATTAGAGCTTGAATGTAGTAGTAGAATTAAAAAAAAGAATGAAAATAAAAGATAAAATTAAAGAGAAAAAAAAAGAACAATGTTGAAACAACATGAAATTGATAACTTATTTATGCATTTATCTTTTTAATTTTTCGCTTTCCCATATCTAGGTTTGTTGATTAGTATGGGGTAAATACATTTCCTCTATTTTTTTTCCGTTGCTAGAATATCTCCACTTTTCATTGTTCTGTGGTGACCGAGGCTGATGATAATTCTGGATAAACACTATTTTTTTTTTGTTCTTATTCAATTATCACTTCCCTAGCTCAAAGTGGTAGGTTTTGAGAGAGCTCTCAAAGATGTGCTGCTGCTTTGATAGCCCCAAATTGCTTATTATATCATCAACAAAAGCTTATGTATTCAATTTGGCAAACAATATTCAATGAACGATTCTTAAGTCTCGTTGAAACCGGAAAAACTGTGAAATCCGCAAATACTATAGATAACTGTGTATTATGCACACTAAACATATATCTCTATGTAGCAATGTTCTCTGTATACAAAGTCGGCATTCAGCTAGCTCAAACCATACAATCCAAATCATGACACCTTTACTTTATGTACCGGCTGTTGTAGTGACACACCTTTTGTTGGATTTGCGATTTGGATGTTGGTGGCTTAGATCAGTGGTGAAATATAACTCATGCTCTTCTAGTAGAAACAGACAGCTTTCAAAAAACAATGAAAAATCAAAATCTATTAAGAATCTACCCACAGCTGCAATAATCCTGAGCGCTGTAATGGATATAAATGCAATAGCGGATATAAGAAAGTTCGTAAACCCTGTTATTATTTGATTATTAATTAACATTTTTATTAACCCAAAAATACTTTTCATGATGCAAATAAAATGATTACGTAGTAGATTTGAAATCTGCTTTGTCTTGTTGAGATCTTCTTGATCTTCCAGTTCTTTGTTGTCGTCTTCAGATGCAAATGGAAATGGTGTATTTCTCGGTAGTTTCAATATAGGTTTTACAGGCAAGTCTGCCTCCGGAACCAGGGAATTCATGATAGTTTCATCTATAATTGTGGCAGGTGGTTCTACCCAACGGATATTTTTGGCATTCATATTCATGTTTAATCAAACTATTTTGAAATGAGCATTTCTAAACATAAATGAATTTAATAGCAAGTGTAAAGACAAATAAATCAAATTAAATATAGAGAATCTGTTGTTCTTAAATATCATATCATTTTGTGAAGGTCTTAGAAAGTTCTTACATTGTAATTCATCTGACAAGACCACAAAGCATTGTGCAAAATAAATGCCTTGCTGTTTTTTTTCTCAGCATCGTGGGCTTGAGTTAATGTACATCAACGTTTGCTTTGCTTTTTTTTTGTTTTACCTTTTTTATTTTCGGATTTGTTACAAATCTGAAATTCTTTACGATTATAGTTGTTATTTTACTAAGCGATTGTTATTTTTAACCTTTTTTTGAATCAAGCAATGATCCGAACATCTATATAGTTTGTTCGTTCCGACTGAAAGAAATCTAACAATAGGAACGATCAAATATTCTTTTTTCATTATCATACACCGATTAGGTTTTGTGTAACATGTGCTCTCATAAACAACTCCGAAACCTAGAAAAATATTGCTGGTTTTGCATATTATTTATATGCACCACAAGGATGATTGGCTACCTCCTATTCTTGGAAAAGGAGTTATAATTCAATACAGTCTTCGGTTACATCATACCTCTAGAAAGTACATATTATAAGGTTACTGCCAAATGGATCCTTAAATATGAATGAAAAGAATTTCAGAGTGAAGTGTTGAAATAACAGAATACAGAAGAGATTATTGTGGTTGTTTACGTGAAAAAGTTTTAGGGTTCTTGTGCCTCGAAGGCTTAGATTTTATTGGCTGAGCAAGACGCCTTTGCAAATCAAAACTTACGGGGCTATACCTCCTATTATTGTTGCTACAAGTTGACGATTTTATCAGTCATAAGGAGAGACGATGCACTTCAATTTAGTACAACAATAACAATAATCTACACAAATAAGTTCAAAACAATAATGTATATTTCCTATACGTCTCAACCACTAAACCATCATTGTAATCAGTTCGTCTACTCTACCAAACGAAATACTAGTTGCAATCCGGGCACCAACGGGTTAGCCATGGAAAACCCGTTTTGTCCTAAATGTTTTATATCTTTCCCAATGATTACTTGGGCCTTTTTGGGATGATCGCCTATATGCCACACTTCAATCAATTGATCATTGACAACAAATAAATAGTTGTTTTCAAAATAAACATGGTGTGCCTTGAAATGGATAATAAAGTCTCGTGAAGGTTTCCCATGTTTGTTTATAAATATGGCGTATTCTTTGTAAACCAATAGGAATTCTTTATTATTGTTCAATTTGTACATCCCCATTGGCTTATATTTGGCATTAATTAACATTCTAATGGTTTCCACCAGGGATGTAGGCTTACTTTTCCTTGTTGCATAAGGATCAGCCTTCTTTTTTTCAGTTTCAACAGGAGGTGGTAATTCAGGGACTGAACTAGGGATCAATTTATCCAACGTCAAAATCTCAAATCCTTTATCAGTATGAACAGCAAAGGATGAATTAAATATCGATATCCCAAAGCATTCAGCTTCTATATAAAATCTGGCATGGTCCTTGAACCTACTAAAGATGCCTCCGTTATCTATTTGTGGAATCATAACCTTGAAATGAATACTACCATTTGTCTTCTTCTTGGCATAAAATAACATTTTAACATTCTTGTGACGACCCATCTCAAAAAACAATACAGTATCCTTTGACAAAGGAATACATGTCAAGTTCAGTTTCGTTTCGTTGTAGACATTCAAAATCTGATGTATAGGATAGTAACCCAATTGCTTCTCAGTCAATACCACCACAATACCAATTTCCGAATCCACTTGCATTTGAACGTAATTATCACCACCTATGATCTTCTTCCATCTACCTTTAGACTCGCACATATACAACCCAGCTTCAAGAGCAACAAGGTTGTACTTGGATCCCTTATATTCAAACCAGCACATACATTGCAATTTGCTAAAAACAATACGATTGCGAGATAACCTTGGGTTGTACAAATCACTCCAGAGATTCAATTTCTTAGTTTTTTCCACGGAGTCTTGGCAAATATCATAAATAGGATCATAACGAGCAAGTAATTGAAGCTTGGTAACACGATGACTATTCTCGTAACCAAATACAGTATTTGACACCAGGACAACTCTATAAGGATTAGAATGAGCCAAACGCTTGCACAAGGTAGACTTTGCCGCAATAAAATAGTTTACCCAATCTCTAATTTCTCTTTCTGTACCACATGAGAAAGTATAAGCTCTCTTTGTTCTACCAGCATACCTCAACTTTAACTGAAATGCATCACTGTCGTCATTTTCAGCATCAGCTGTGCCCAGTTGAGTTGTACCTAAAGAATTTTGGTTAGAAAGCAATGTACTCGTCGAAACTACTTTTTCCTCCACAATCAAATACTCAACAGGAATTGGATCCTCCAAAATCTTATAAGCCAACCCTCCACGTCTATTTCTTGAGCGATCCGTAATTAGAACATAGTTATCAAGTAGTATAATATGATTGATATTTGCTGTCTGAAGCTTTGACAAAACACTTTTTCTCGTCAAATCACCACGACAAACAAATTTTCGATTCGGCGAGTTCAAGTTCAAATTGATCTGTGTCACTCCACTTTTCCATAATAACTGGTCCTTGATCACAGATATTGCATAATTATTATCGGCCAGCTTCTTGGAATCATTTATTCTCACCCCCAATTTCCTGATATCGTTAGCTGCTTTAAGCATCGATATGTGCTCGGGATCATTAACGTCAAACTTCTTGTAGATATCCTCCAATTGCAATGGCAACTGCATATACCTGGAATTAAAAGTACTTATAAACAAAATCCCGACATTCACTTTCAAATCCCTCACCCTGGGCAAAGTACTAATACGGTTGTCAATAAATGCCTTTATTGTTTCAATCCCAAGAAGCTCTTCAATCATTGGCATGCAGCTCATGTACTTAATTAAAGGTGGTTTGACTTCAAATGCCCAATCACTATAAGTTTGCCCTATACCGACCAAATTCTTAATGAATTTCCCCTCTGCAATTAAAATTTTCAATAAAGGTTCAAATAAAACTGTCCGATGGATATCAACTATTTGTTTTCCCGCACTTATAACATCTTGTTCGAATTTTGCTAATTTCTCGCTATTCTGACCAAAGTAGCTCTTTGCAGCTTTGATAAACTCAGGCGCAACAACTTCCACAAAGCAATCAGCTCTTTGAATGAATGTTTGTTCGTATCTCATCAAATCAAATATGAGAGACTGCTGCTTACTAGTAGCATGATTCAAAGTTTTAAGATCTTCCACAGTCAAATGCCAATGACTGGTCCAGTCATGCTCTAGTACAATATCCTTGATGTTTGTATTTCGCATTTTCCGCTCCAAATTCATCGACTTACTCAAGGTGCAGCATGTCGAATAACACGTCATGTTAGACTGTTCCACCTCTTTAGTATGTTGAAAATTTGAATAGCATTCTGTAAGTAATGGCAAAACTCCATTCAAATACACATTTTCATTCATAACAATTAAAGTTTTATCACTTCCCTGTGCTTCAACATCTTCTACTACCTCGATTGCACCAGTCAGAACAAAAGTTTCAAACGCTGCCGCCGCATTGTTCGATACCACGTCCAATGGCACGTCACGTCGATGGAAAGCTAATAAACCACCTAATGCCTTTTTCAACTCTGTTTTAGAGATGGTCAGGTTGTTCAACCATATTCTTAACTTCAAGCACCACTTGAAAAGTTCTGAAAGTGACCAAATCTTTGAGCAAATTTCAAAATGCTGTGACTGCAAAAAAGCTGAGCTAAATGGCAAATCAGGTAGTTCTAGTGGCAACGAGGGTAGCTCTTGTTGCTGTTTCAGCGCAAGCACCTCAGGTAAATATGATGGTGATTTAGGTAAAGGCTTGACACTTGGCAATTCAGGCAACATTGAATAATCAAAGTATTCAGTAGCTGGTGATTCGGTCGGCAACTGGTACCCATCATCCCAGAACAAGTTTTCTGGTGTGTGTGTTGCGTTGGAGTTAACAGAATTCCATCTTGAGCTTGGTCCATGTTGAACAGCAAATTCGTTATATCCTTCCGAAAAGTCTTCTATAAACTCGCTTTCGGCATAAGTGAAGCCCAGTGAAACAGTTTTTGTCCTATCAATTGTTCTTCTTGTTGGAGATGGAGATCTACTATATGACAGATCCAGTGCATAATCTATTGCTTGGGTATTAGGTGGAGGGAAGTTTTGAGAATTCTTGGTTGCTAATTGTCGAAGACTCGGTCTCGGAGGGGACTCCAAAAAAGGCGGAGCAGACATTGGAAACTGTCCTTGAATACCCACCAGATTAGCACCTGATTGAATCAGATTAGTTTGAGAATGCGATTGCCACAGAGTATTAACACTTTGGGCCAGCTGTAGCAGACTTCGTTTGGAAGTCAAATCAGGAACATCATCAATTCGAGGCGAAACACCATTCCCATATTTATCGACACTTTGCATCTGGGATGGAGAATCATCTTCAAAAATGTAATCATAATCTGATTCATAATAGTTGTCAATTGAATCTTCAAAGTTTTGTGTAGGATAAGGAGCTGTAGTAATAGTAGGTTTAGCCTGAATAGGCAGCAAATCCTCTATTGGATACGGTATGCTATCTAAAGGTGCAGATTGGGAGGTTGTAGACATTTGTTGATATCCTCTTGGTCTTGACTTGTAGTCGGTACTATTTATTGAAGCATGCCGAACGTATTCTATAGGTTGTGAGATAATACTATCGTCCTCATACTCCCAAATTTGCTTTGGACCTTTCGGCTTTGGCGAGCCACCCATTGATATGAAAGACTCGTCAAAGGGGAACTCCAGGCTCATTGAAACATTATAATTAGTTTGATCCACAGGTGCCGATGCTGCTTCAGGAAATGACCCCACCTGCAGGGTATATTCTGGTCGTTGGACTGGTATGGGAGGGGGTGGTGCACTTGGAGGCAGCTGGATATAATTAGGTGGTGAAGATTGAACAAATGTATTTACTTGAATAGGTGGTGATTTGGACAATGAAACTTGGAAGTCTGAATATTGTTCAGGATTAGATGTTAGGTTTTGATAAATACTAAAAGGAGTCGAGTCATCTATTGGTGGGGGTTTTCGTCTTAATGATTTTTTATTTGGCTGATGAGACATTGGCTTCTATGGTTTCTTTTAGGGGATTGATAATACAGTATTGATACAATAGTTATGATAGCAAATATTAAAATAATAACAAATACGAAGAAAACGAGACTGTAAAACCCTCAAATGCACAAAATTTATTCTTCAAATTAGGAGGGAAAATGTTGAAAATTAGCAAATTCAATACAGTAATATTCTTCAATTGAACTGTCACTAGTAAGTACGAATGGTCTTGGTTTCTTTCTGTTAGAATATCAAAAAAAAAAAAAAAGACAAAAACAAAAAGAATATTGCAATTGTAGGTACAACAATAGAAGAATTGGGAGTTCGGTAAGTTTTTTGTTGTTCTTATAAGTTGTCGTGTACCTTGCCACATTCAAGCTTACATAAGTTACCAATATGTTGCTGAATGTTTATCGGTTTTTATTTTTTTTTCGGCTAATTCATGACCTTTGGATCGCAAAACGAAAACGGATCATACTATATGTAGTTGGTATACGCATGATGCAACAATCAAGTTCTTACTGAGCCTGCAGGTCCAACCAGCAAACTTACAAGTATAAGGCTGATTTGTAGATCATCTATTTTTTATTTTTTTGGCTGTGGCATATTTATCAATTTGATCACGTGAATTACAACTGGTTCATAGCCTCCAATACAGTAGTGGTTGTTAGGTGATAAAAAGTCTGTTTGGTATTATAATTTAAAATACCAGTTTTAAAAGACAAGAAAAATATTGAAATGAGTACGGTAATTGCTATATAAAAGCTAGGAAGTGACCATTAACTAATACATTCTAAGTTAAGGTTAAGAGCTTTGAAATCTGATTTACAATTATTTAACAATGATGGTCGCGCAATCGCGTCGAATTTAAGTTACACCAAGAAGTTAAGACGTGAAGTAACCAAAAAAAAAAGCAAATGAAAGAAAAAGAAAGTCAACTCATCAACCAACAAGTCCTTACTGATAAAACCCGCATCAATAATGTCTAATTATTCAACAGAAGTAGCCAAGCTAATTTCAGAAGGGTCCAGGGCTTATTCATCGAAGGATTTTGATCTTGCATCTGAAAAGTATGGAGAGGCATGCGAAGAGTATTCCAAAAGTCATCAAGGTAATGAAGATGCAGATTTATTATTTTTATATGGTAAAGCAGTCTTTCAAAGTGGTGTGAGTAAATCAGAAGTGTTTGGTGGAAAGCCTGCTGAACCAGAGGTAGAAACTGAAAACAGTGAATCAAAAGAGGAAGAGAGTAAACCAGAAACTGATAAAACAGATGATACTTTCCAATTCTATGCAGACGGAGATGGGGAGGAAGAAGATGGTGAAGAAAACGAAGAACCAAATGAAGATGAAAATAACGACGAGGATGCGAATAAAAGTGATTTTGAGGTTGCTTGGGAATTATTGGATTTGGCTAGAGCCTTGTTTGAAGAGAAACTCGAGTCTTTGGATAAGGGGGACTTGAAACCACCATATTTAACACAAGACACAGACGAAAGTAGTAATGATTATATAGTGGTGTTGAAAAAATTATCAGAAACTTACGATATCCTAGGAGAAGTGTCATTGGAGGCAGAAAACTTTAATCAAGCTGCTGATGATTTGAGAAAATGTTTAGAGTTGAGACTAGAACTATTTTCTGATACGTCATCTTTAATATCTGAATCACATTACAAATTGGCATTGGCATTAGAATTCCAATCTGACGATTCCAATCTGAGAAAGAACGCTGCTGAACAAATGAAATTGGCAATTGAGTCTGTTGAAAGAAGGAACAAAAATGAAAATGATGACTCTAAAAGAAAGGAAAACCAAGAGATTATTGATGAGATGAAGGAAAAGTATCAAGACTTATTGAAAGATCCTTCAGAAGAAATCAAAATGCAACAGTT
>OGOP01002469.1_pt1 | contig 11404 bp, 11 predicted proteins | sample 1552591 | NCBI WGS metagenome assembly OGOP01 (sample SAMEA2580120, study PRJEB22360) | human gut metagenome | biome: human gut; feature: human-associated habitat; material: faeces | place: Denmark | collected 2008/2010 | reverse complement strand
CCTCTACGTTTCTCTATATCCATAGAGTCCGTTATGGTGTCACCATTATCCACACAGCCGCACTTTTCCGTTGCTCCACTGGCAAACAGCAGATTCTCGGTTACGGAAGTTTTTCCTGCATCAATGTGAGCAAGAATTCCTAAATTTATAATATTCATTTGGATTAAGCAATAATATACTACAATAGATGCATTGTCGAAACGCACCTTTTAATACCTCCTCGTAGCATGTGAGAACTACAGGATTACTAACTCGTATTAATATGTATATTATTACTGCCGCATAACGATTACAAAATTACACAAAAAAATATATCTAACAAAAGTGGGAGGATTTTTTAACTTTTTACCATAGACATTTTATTAGGTCAAATCTGTATTTGTCCGCAAAATTATATAATTTTATTTCATATAAAAATATATAATTTTGAGTAACGATAGTCAGATAGATTATGAGAATCTGAGGTAATATTTAAAGAATCTTCTTGACCCTCTGTACGGTACTAACTGACCGCCCGCAGAGCTGCGCCACATCACGTATCGACAGCCCTTTTCTGAGCTTTCTGACTACTTCCGGGTACTTGTCGAGCAAATCCTTGTCTGACATCCTCGTTCCCTCAGGGCGGCCCATTTTCACGCCCTTCTCCTTCGCCCTTTCCCTGCCGCTGTTCAGCCGGCTCACGATGCTCTTGCGCTCCAGCTCCGCACCCAGGGCGAGGACGGTCAGGATGACCTTCGCCATCGGGTTCTCGCTGCCATCGGGCAGCAGCGTCCATAGATTGATGTCCTGGACATAGACGTTGACCCCGACCTTCGTCAGCTCGTCGATGGTGTTCACCACTCCCTTCACCGTTCTGCCGAGACGGGAGATCTCCGACACGAGCAGCGTGCTGCACCCTCCCCTCCTGAGGAACTCCACGCACCGGAGCAGCTCCGGCCTGTCCTCCCTGGCTCCGCTTCCGTGTTCCTCGTACTCCCCCACTACATCGATTCCTTCCTTTTCCGCAAATGCACGAAGGTCGGCCACCTGACGGTCGGTCGACTGGCGGTCAGAGGCACTTGATACCCTGGCGTATATGACTGCGGTTCGATCCATGGATGATATTACAATATTACGATATTACAATATTACGTTAGGTACGGCACTTTCAGATGGCTCATCCCGTGACGATCCATCCAATCGTTATAGTGCTTGACAGCTGCATCCCCGGTCAGCCCCTGACGCTTACGATCAGCCAACTCTTCAGCCCATACTCGTTCCTCATCATTAATCTGAGTATTGATAGTATCGAGCTTTTCAGCGATATCTTCCAGTTCCTTCAGGATATCCTTCATATAAATCTTTGATTTTAAGCAGTACAAATATAGTAAAAAATATGTGCTGAAAACAGATTTATTTCAGCACAGTATTTTACTGCACGCATAATTTGTGAAGATGTTCATCGGTTTCCCTTGCTGCGATTGTGAGTCTTGCAGAGCATCATACAGTTGCTTTCATCGGTACCACCGCCCTTACTCCAAGCAGTCACGTGGTCGGCATCCATCTCCAACAGTTGGTATATCCTTGTCCTGTTCGCCCCTTCCATCTGAGCACAGAAAGGGCAATTAGAGACTCCATCAGCCTGAGCCTTCGCCGTCTGCCTTGCATACACCTTCTTCTTTGTCTTCTCGTCAAAGACACGGATATTGAGCAATTTCTTATCCTCTTCACCGCCAAGCACATACTCGAAGATACCCCTCTTGTCAGATACGTATTCGTCAGCGAATAGGGCACTCACCCTTTCCTCGACCACGGCGGGATCGTAAGGGGTATTGTGGTAGATCTCATAGAGCCGTCCCCACTCCAGACCGCACATCTCAGGGCGAATAGTCTGAAATACACTGTCAGCCCAGTCGATGACGGAGGTGAAATATGTCTTCAACTCGTGGATATTGTCATCATAGCGATGTCTTGACATATAGGCCTCAATGTTACCTTTACTCACCCAGTCAAGTGCCGTTTCGAGAAAGGCTTGACGCTTGACATCTCCCTTCAAGAAGGCTCTCCACTTCTGTACATACGAGTTCTGGCTATTGGAGAACTCCGCCTTCGCAGCTGTGACGAACGGACCCGAATAGATTGCATTGAGCAGTTCCTGCTGCACCAGCGGTACTCCTGCAATATTGATCGTGCGGAACCACTCTTTGATTTCCTGTTCATCTCCCTGGCAGATATAGATAGTGAGTTTCGTGTCAAGGATAAACTGCCTTATCTCCTTATCAAGTCCAAAGAAATACTGCTCCATACCATTGGCGTCCTTAATGGTAAACTTACCTGTTACGAAACGTCCGAGCGACGTGATTCGTTGCTGGCCGTCAAGCACCTCGTACTTGCCCTCCGACGGCTCCACGAAGTAAATGAGCCCCAGAGGATAGCCCTTCAGGACGGAATCAATGACCGCCACGTCCTTCTTACCGTCGGCATAGATATAGTTACGCTGATACTCCGGCTGGATGGTGAGCCTTCCTGACAGGCCGTAAAGGCCCTTAGCCTCAAGTTCGTTATAGACGAAGCCCTTGCAGATGTCGGCTATCGTTATGTCGGTGCGAAGTTGTGTTTGCATAGGCTATTTCTTTTTGATTACAATTCTTCCATACATTCGTTTGAATTCATCACCATCTTTGAGATAGAAAGCAGGACCACCTTGTTTTTCCTTTGGCAGACCTTCGGGCTTTATTGTAGCAAGAAAAAGGCTTAATCCTACTATCTCAAACTGTTCTGGGCAATACTTATCAAGAAAAGTGATAGGTACACCTATAGGGCCGTCATAGTCTGAAGGTATCGCATCTGTATATGGAACTTCAATTGCATCGTAATTGTCGTATTTGGCATATCCTACGCCACGTACTTCCTTGTGCTTGCTGTACTTGATATTGTCTGCCATTGTCATTAACTGGAGTGGCTGGTGACGACGACCGTGTTCGATGTTGGTGAACCAACAGGAGTTACCCAATCTTGTATAATTGCCCTTATATCCGAGTCTTTCGGCTTTTGCTTTATCCTTTGGATTTATCTCGCTTCCCTCCGGCACGGCAAAGACCATATCGTTTGCAAACCCCGTAGCCCCGAGCCAAATTTCGTTATTTTTGATATATGGGAAGAGCTCCTTGTAAGTGATAGCATTCTGGTTGCCTATTATGGCGAATTTCTTCCCAGCCGCCTTTATCCACGCAAGGAACTCTCTGAAAAGGGAAAAAGGTGGGTTCGTCACGATGATATCAGACTCATCACGGAGCCTCTTCACCTCTTTCGAACGGAAATCCCCATCGCCTTCCAGGTACTCCCACTTCAGATCCTCAATATCGATGCGGCCATTTCCGGTGCTGTCGCCTTCCAAGACGAAAATCTTGCCGTGAGTCTTTGACTTGTCGATATCGTAATTGGGGTTCTCCGTCTCAAAAAGAGTCGGTTCCCAATCAAGGTTGATGTTCTTGCTCTCGACGGCGTATGATGTGCTGATGAGTTTTTTCAGGCCGAACCTCTCGAAGTTCTGGGCGAAGTACTTCGTAAAATTGCTCCACTCCGGATCATCGCAGGGCAGCAACACGGTCTTACCCCGGAATACGTTTTCATCGTATTCCAGGTACGCGTTCATCTCGCCTTCTTCGCTGCACCCAGATTGCTGTTTTTTGCCATTGACGATATATTTAAATCTATAAATGTTTAAAGAGTTAGAGACTTATATGCAATAGTAATATATATTACAATATTACTTCCCCGCCTTTGCCAGAGTGTCCTCCATGAAGCCATTGATGAGAGCTGTGACGGTCTGGCCAGTCTCCGCAGCGTACACCTTGAATCGGCGATAGGTTGTCGGATTGATGAGGAAGGTGGTCCTCTTGTTCTCTTCTTCCTCCACCTTCTTTGCTTCAGCCTTTGGTGCGGAGTCGCTATTGTGAATCATGTTATGCAGAGGAGATGAAGCAGGGGCTGTTCCGGCTTTCGGCATGGTGAGTTTCTTTGCCATAATAAACAATATTACTTTATGACTATATTACGATAATACTATATTACATTTTCTCAAGAAGTTCGTCCACAAGGGCTTTGAAGTCGGTTGCACCATTGGATGACGGATATGCCGACACGACATCGGTGTACTCGAAAGCAGCTTTGGCCACATCGTTGTTCTTGCGTACCACGGTGTCGAGAACCCGGTCCCCATACTTCTCCCTGACATCCGCTTCTACGGTGTCCGTCATGGTCTGTCCCTTTTCATAGACATTGAAGAAGATGAAATCGATATGGATGCCCGGATTCAGATCCTGCATCTCAGCGCAGAAAGTGTCCATCATCGAGAGACCGTATGAAGACATGAGGTCGGGCTTCATCGGAACAATCAGCTTGTTTGATGCCGCAAGTGCGTTCATCGTGATGAGGCCGAGAGAAGGAGGGCAGTCCAGGATGATGTAATCATAGCGAGATTTCTGCGGTTCCAGAAGATCCTTCAGGACATCCTCGCGCCTTCTCATGTTGGTCATCTCAATCTCGATGCCGGCCATCTCAAGACCGGAAGGAACAAGGTCGAGGTTCTGGCGCACAGGATAGATGGGAAGATCCTTCCTCTCGCGTATTGCATGGTAAACAATGCGGGCTGGGATGTCAGCGAAGAAGTGTCTGGTGAGATTGGCCTGAGTATCCAGATCAACAAGCAGGATTTTATTACCCTTCGACGCGAGAATGGCTCCGATGGTGGCTACTGATGCGGTCTTGCCAACGCCTCCCTTATGGTTGGCAATGGAAATAATTTTAGCTTTCTTCATGGTATATCAAACAAACAAACAAATATATATAATATATTACAATATTACAATAATACCGAGATCAATGTAAGGTGATGCTCATTATTCAAGCGGCCGAGTCATAAGCCTCGCAAATAGGTGGAAAAAATATATTGATAATATAACGCCCCCCTGTAAGCGGCGAGCGCCAGCGAGCCGCCCTCTCAAAAATTGAGTTGCAGAATAGGCCGAATTTTGTACCTTTGCAAATAGGTGGAAAAAATATATTGATAATATAACGCCCCCCTACAAGCGGCGAGCGTCAGCGAGCCGCCCTCTCAAAGAAAAGAAGTAGAAAAGAAAGAAGAATCTGTTTGTATGGATGAGAATACATATGTAGATCTATCGGTGGAAGTACCTGGTGATATACCGGATAAAGATTGGTATGGTACTGCTTCTGAGGAGGGGCCGGAGGACTTCGCAGGTGATTTGGAGTCTGATGTCATTGAGCAGGACCTGACCGGTTGGTATGATCAGAAGAACGACTATCTGAGGAATCATCCGTCTTTCCGGGAACTGGATACTGACCTCTTCCTCCGTTTGATTTTCTGCAGAGGGGATGACTTTGAATACCTGCCCTTCGAGGAGGAGTGGTGCGAAGCTTATGAGTGGTGGACGGAACATCCCCGCTCGGCAAAAAGACCGCCGAAGTATTCTTACGTTTACAACGGGATTGCTCAGGCGATTTACGGCAAGCGCAGCAAGCAGAAGAACAAGACGTTCGTCATCACCAGCCAGGCGACACAGATCTATGGGATGCTGCAGCACCCTTTCGTCATCATGTCCCCGGTGTCTTACACAGGAAAGCGTAGGCTGAAGAACAATGCGAGGTATCTTTATGCCATAGCCATTGATATAGATGGCGTCGATGCAAAGAATGTTGAGAATCTTCTTTTCCAGTCAGACCCGACGAGGAAGCGAATCACATTCCCGCAGCCGAACATCATTGTGAACTCCGGCAACGGCATCCATATCTACTACCTTCTGGAAACTCCGGCACCGATGTTCAAGGACACATATGCAATCCTGAACAAGATCAAGAAGGAACTTACCAGGAGAGTCTGGAATATCGGCACCACACACGAGAATCCGGATAAGCCGCAATTCCAGGGCAACTGTCAGGGCTTCCGTCTTCCGGGAACCCAGACGAAGTTCCGTAAAACAGTTACGGCCTTTCAGAACATCAATCCGGCCGTAAAGAAATACTACAAGGTGGAGGACCTCGCGTATGGCGGTGGCGGTTGGATTACCGAGGAGGAGCTTGCCCTGGTACGCACTGGAACATACAATCCGAGCCGCTGCACTCTCAAGCAGGCCCGGGAACTGTGGCCGGAGTGGTACGAAAGGAGAATCATTCAGGGACACCAGCCGAACCGATGGTATATAAAACGAGACCTGTATGACTGGTGGAAGAGACAGGTTCCGATCTATGCTACAGTCGGACACCGATACTTCTGCATGATGGCACTTGCCATATATGCCAAGAAATGTGACATCTCCGAAGAGGAGTTCCGATCAGATCTGGAGTCATTCGTGGAAGTGATGGACGGTCTCTCTCATACCCCGAATTCGGAGGACAGGTTCACCATTGAGGATGCGAACGATGCAGCTTCCGCCTTCAATGAGAATTACTGTACCTTTCCGCTTGATGATATACGGGCCATAACCGGAGTTCCGGTGGAGAGGAACCGTACAAGGAAGGGACGCAAGCAGGATGAACATCTGTTCGATATCCGGGCAATCCGTGATGCCCGTTGCGCAAGAGACGGTGTGTCTTGGAGGGAGGGTAATGGCAGGAAAAACAAGTTCCATCTCGTGAATGATTGGAGGGCGGCCCATCCTGACGGAACGAAGTATGCTTGTGCGAAAGAACTCGGAATTGATAAGAAAACCGTCATGAAATGGTGGGACACCACAGAACAGGAATGGCAGGCCGCCAAGGCAAGGAAAGACTCTATTGTTATTTCCGAGGTAGAGGATACGCAGACACAAGAACTTCACGATTTGGGTGCAGCATATAATGCTCCTTACGTTACCGACAGGAAAGTCGCTGAGTCAACGATGCAGCATGTGGAGGGGTACGAGGAACAGACTCCGGAAACCATCCGCGAAACGCGCGACGAACTGACGGATGCCATCAATTACGGGGCACTCAACATGGAGGATCTGATGAGGTCGATGGGTGTGCCTGAGTTCCTGATTCCGATGCTGAAGGCAGAGTTCCAAAGACAGATGCAGACACCGGAGTTCTGGGAGAAGTACAAGAAGGATCACCCTACCGTCGATATGTCCAAGTGGCCACCGCAGGCGAGGGCAGCGTTTGACGCCGCGGTAAAAGAACACAATAAGAAAAAGTAATATAGTATTATTGTAATATATATTACTATATTCTTCCTGAAGCCTCCCGGCGAAGTTACCCGCGGCGTCCAGGCTGTCAAGGCCAAGACAAGCGGCCTGCGGCCGGCCTTGACCGTATGTCCGCCTTCGGGGATTTGATGCCTATCGTTTCCGGAAGGAAGAACTGAAGGCAGACTGCCTTCCTATGAGTCTTCGGAAATGATGATCTCTCTTTTCTGACAGTCGCAATCTTGGCGATATAAGAGGTAAAAAGGACGGCGGTGAAGGGAAGAACGGTCGCTATGTCGCCCACATCCCCCGCCCTTCCTTGCGTCTGGGCAGGGGAGTGTCTGCCACCAGATTTAACTCCAGGGATGACTCGGCTGCTCCGACCTACGTCGGACTCCCCACCGGGGAGAGCCGGCATCCCACCCGCGGGACAAGACTCGCCCTGGTCGCCGACATCCGCTCGTCCCTATCGGTTTCACCGAGTCCCCACCGGGGACGGACGGCAGCTGTCGTCGAGTGTCCACCGGACACGGGCGGCTTGTCCCTTTCTCTCTTTTCAGCGGAAGTGTCAATAACTACGGAACGAAGGTATATACCGGGCAGTTCATCCACCAGATGAATCCGCCCTATGTAAAGAAATCTAAGCATGTACCTTGCTTTTCTTCTTTACATTATATACCTTTGTTCCGTAGAAGGAGCAAGTTTACTTTTCGTGATACGAAAAGACACAAAGCCCGCTACTCGCGACCTTTGTTAAACTTGCCCTCCGGTCCCGTCCGCTCGCAAGCTCGCAGCCTTATCTGGACGGAGGGACGCCCCGAAAACACACGGGTCCCAGGGCTTCGCCCCCGTGTCTTTTCTCTCCTTCCCACGCCAACCCCCAAGCCCCAAAACAACAGAAGAAAGATGAAAACCGGAAGACCACATAAAACCGAATCAGAGACAAAGGATATAGTCAAGCATATCCGCTACTCTCCTGATGAGTGGTCTCGTGTGGAAGCAAAACTTCAGCAATCCGGTCGTACTTTCTCCGAGTTTGTAAGACAGGCCACCTTCTCCGCGAACGTGATGCCGTCCCTCGATATGGGGCAGATCACCACCCTCCGGGAGTTGAAGGTGTCGCTCGACAGAGTGGGAAACAATATCAATCAGATTGCGAAATCCGGCTCTATGGTAACAGATTCTTTTTCGTTGGAAAGATACTTAAAGGAATTGCAAAACTGCAAGAAAGAGGCTGAAGAACTTTCAGCAATTCTTCTTCAGATAAGAAACACATTAAGGTAAAATCAAGGTAAGATGATAGCCAAACTCACAACAGGAAACGGCTTCGGAGGAGCAGTCCGATATGATATGAAGTTCGGCATGGACAACAGTTCCATGTCGGTGCTTCTCGGTCTCTCCGGTGTCGATTTCTCTTATGATGAGGACGGCAATATCAAGATTGATCCGCGTCAGGTCGCTTTCGATTTCCGTCAGCAGGCACTCGCTTACAGAACGCCTGATTCCGACAATGCACGCGGCGTACGCAAGCCAGTGTATCACTGGGTTCTGTCCTGGAGACCGGGAGAACACACCACCGATGCGGAGAAACTGGACGTGGCAAAGGACTTCATGCAGCGCATCGGTTTTGATGATACGCAGTATATGATCTCGGCTCATTACGACAAAGCGCACGAGCATCTCCACATCGTTGCGAACATCGTCAACAATCGAGGAGAGCGCATCCCTACTATGGGCCTGATCGAGAAGGCTCACGAGGCAGCTGCCGCCATCACCAGGGAACGCGGGTACCAATGGGGCGAGACAGCAAAGAAAGAGACTGTTGAGAACGCCCACAAGCCGCACGAGAAGGTAAGGATGCTTGTCAAGCCAATCGTCAAGGAGGCTGTGGCCAGGGCTAAGTCTCTTGACGAACTGAAGTCTACCCTTGCATCACAGGGCGTTTCCTGTGAGTTGACCGTAGCTTCGGATGGCAGGCGTGGCGGTATCTCCTTCGCCTATGAGTACGAGGGACAGCTGCACACCTTCAGGGGCTCATCCCTTGACCGCCAGTTCTCCTTCGGGTATATCAAGGCGGCCATCGACAAGAACTCCGCAAGAGAGGTGCTGTGTCAGGCGGCGCAGCAGGAACAGAACAAGACGAAGGAACTCCGTGCGGCATACAACCAGATGGTACCGACTATACAGGGACTACATAAGACCGTTAACGATACATTCCAGCTGTACAATGATACCAAGCAGGCAGGCATCGCAATCGGAACGGAGACGAGCCGGAAATACGGCGAGCTGAGGCAATCCTGGAAGGAGTTCCGCCAACTCAATGCTGACCGCCAGAAGGCTTCAGATGCTGGAACTGTGATTAAAGCCATTGGTGGAATACTAATGTTCCTGAATCCTATCGCCGGACTGGTTGCGATGGCTATCGGAAAGCTTGCGACAGACATTCGCATATCTGAGATCAAGAGTGAGAAGAAATCTCTCCTGACCAAAATCGAAGGGCTGAAATCTGACATAGATGCGCTGCAGCAGCAGAAGGCGCAGATCAAGATCGAGAAGCAGGAACGCCTCAAGGATTATCTTCAGGCAAAGGATGCCAGGAACGAGTTCCGCGAGGGAATGGAGACAATCAAGTCCGAAATACAGCAACTCAAGGAGCAGACCAAGCCGAAGATTGCCTTCGACTTCAAGGCCGCTGCGCAGCGAATATCAACGCCGACAACCACGGTGTCCCATTCTTCCAATGTAGTGAAATCTGAAAGCCGATTCGATCTGTATTCGTTGGTTATATCAGCGAAAAACAAAGACTCCTTGGAACTTGCCCTCCTTGAAAGGAAAGCCGTCATGGAGCCTCTGAAGGACAGCTTCGGTGGAGTGACCGACTTCAGGGTTACTCTTGCCGCAGAAGGCCGCAATACGAAAGCAAGCAGCCTTGTCTCTGAAGAACAGCTGCACCAGATACTTGATAAATGGGAAGCCTTGACCGGAGAGAAGTCTGTATACAGACTGGAGGCAGAGCGGGCCGATTGGAGGAAACTGGAGGATATCTGCAGGAAGATTGATGCCGTCAGTCCGCAGAACAGTCCGAGAACTCCAAAGAGTATTTCTCTTCTCCCTGGAAAAGAAATGGAGATATCCTATACAACCCGAAACGGAAACATACAGAAATTGAAGGTGGATGCTTCCGGTATCCTCCGGGTTAATGGGGTGATTCTGGATGTGAATACGGGGAAAGCCGTCCGCATACAGGAGCAGAATAGGACTGAAAAGAATAGAGGAATCAAAATGAAGCGATAGTATGGACGAGAGAGAATATCAGGAACAGTTACAAGCTGCAGCGGAGCTCATCATAAAGGCCGCTCAGGGCATTGACGCATACAAGACGGTTACCGATAAAGTCATTGAACTCGTATCGAGACGTCCTGATGCGGTAATCCCGGAGGCTGAATACCAGAAAATCAGGGAAACTGTATCCGCTGAAATCACGAAAACTATTGCTAATACTCCTGTTCCTGCTCCGGATATGTCGCAGGCTGCGAACAGAATAGCAGACAAAATATGTGAGAGGATTTCGGCTAAAATCGGCTCAGAGGTGAGCAGGAAGGTCAACGAGGCTATTGAAAACAAAACTGCGAGAATAGAAGTCCACCACGAACATCACCACACCAACATGTACGGACGGTTCGCATCGAGCGAGGAAAACCGCAAAATGATGGTGTGGCTTTCCTTCGCCACGGTTATTTCTCTTGGATCTCTTGTCTTGTTCCTTTTGAGATACTATAAAATCGTTTCCTGGAACTGGGAAATTTTCCCGATGATATACATCGGTGTTATAGCGATTTCACTTTTGGGCGTGATAGTTCGGTTTTTCAGCAAGAATTAAAATAAACAGCGCGGCTCGTTATACTCTCTGCCTATTTTTCGTTAATAATGAATTATATATAATGTCAAATCTTTGCAGTTGTCTGTTAAGTTCTGCATTACGGGCAGCAAGACTATCGGCTTGTTCTGACAATCGACGGCTCTGCGCTTTCTGTTCGTTGACCATGTTTCTATTGGATGAACGGAGCGTAGTCGTTGTTGTCGTTGGCTTCGTTCCCTCTTTTTTGCCAAAGATGCCCAAGAAACCTTTTCGTTTTGGCTTTTTGGACTGTTCCTGCACACTTTTCTGCACAATAACCGGAATTTGATTGGCTATCTTCTTGTTAATAGATTGTTGTTCATCCATTAACCGGACTATCTGG
>OGOP01002464.1_pt1 | contig 11409 bp, 9 predicted proteins | sample 1552591 | NCBI WGS metagenome assembly OGOP01 (sample SAMEA2580120, study PRJEB22360) | human gut metagenome | biome: human gut; feature: human-associated habitat; material: faeces | place: Denmark | collected 2008/2010 | reverse complement strand
TCATGTCAAAGCCTCCGGAGCATTATATCAAACGTAAGTAGCTTGTCCTTCGGGAGGGCAAAAACGAATGCGATGAACGAGGAACGAAACATAAAAGTCAGTTTTTCATCAATAGAATATGGCTTTTTATAAGTTTTCAGTAACGGCTCTGTATTGTGTAGAAAGGGGTATCTTACATGGCTGAACCAATGAACGTCCACGTCATCGACCATCCGCTGATCCAACATAAGCTCACGATCATGCGCATGAAGGAGACGGGCACGAAGGACTTCCGCGAGCTGCTCGAGGAAATCTCGATGCTCATGGCCTATGAGATCACGCGCGACTTCCCGCTCAAGGAAGTCGAGATCGAGACGCCGATCTGCAAGTGCAAGGAGAAGATGCTCGCCGGCAAGAAAGTCGGTGTCGTGCCAATCCTGCGCGCCGGCCTCGGTATGCTCAACGGCGTCGTCAACATGATCCCGGCGGCCCGCGTCGGCCACGTCGGCATGTACCGCGACCCGAAGACGCTGAAGCCGGTCGAGTACTACTGCAAGCTGCCGGGCGACGTCGCCGAGCGCACGCTCATCGTCGTCGACCCGATGCTCGCCACGGGCGGCAGCTCGTCGGCCGCACTCTCGCTGCTCAAGGAGAAGGGCGCCAAGCACATCATTCTCATGTGCCTCGTCGCCGCGCCTGAGGGCGTCCGCGTCATCAACCACGACCATCCAGATGTGCCGCTCTACGTCGCAGCCATCGACGAGAAGCTCAACGACAAAGGCTACATCGTCCCGGGCCTCGGCGACGCCGGCGACCGTATCTTTGGCACACTGTAATCAAAAGTAAGGGAGAAATTCATTTTGAGTAACTTAGAAGTTGGTATTGTCGGCCTGCCGAACGTCGGCAAGAGCACGCTTTTCAATGCCATCACGAAAGCCGGCGCAGAGGCCGCGAACTTCCCGTTCTGCACGATTGAGCCGAATGTCGGCGTCGTCGCTGTACCAGACCCGCGCCTCAAGGTCCTGCATGAACTCTACAACTCGAAGAAGACGACGCCGGCCTCCGTGCGCTTCGTCGACATTGCCGGCCTCGTCAAGGGCGCGTCCAAGGGCGAGGGCCTCGGCAATAAATTCCTCGAGCACATCCGCCAGGTCGATGCCGTCGCACACGTCGTGCGCTGCTTCGTCGACCCGAACATCACGCATGTCGAGGGCGGCATCGACCCGCTGCGCGACATCGACATCATCCAGACGGAGCTCTGCCTCGCTGACCTCGAGATCGTCGAGAAGCGCATCATGAAGCTCGCGAAGATCGCGAAGTCCGGCAACAAAGAGGCGAAGGTCGAGGATGAGATCCTGCGCCGCATCAAGGCTGCGCTCGACGAGGGCACGCCGGCACGCCAGGTCGACCTCTCTGAGGATGACCTCGAGCTCATCAAGGAGATGAACCTCCTGACGCTCAAGCCGACGCTCTACGTCACGAACGTCGCCGAGGACGAAGTCGCCACGGCTTACGACGAGAACCCGTACGTCCAGCAGGTCAAGGAATACGCGGCCAAAGAGGGCGCGGAAGTCGTCGCCATCTCGGCAAAAGTCGAGTCGGAGATCGCCGAGCTCGACGAAGAAGAGGCCAAGGCCTTCCTCGAAGACCTCGGTGAGACGGAGAGCGGCCTCGACCGCCTGATCAAGGCAGCGTTTGACCTCCTGGGCCTGCAGACCTTCCTGACGGCCGGCCCGGATGAGTGCCGCGCCTGGACCATTGTCAAGGGCACGACGGCACCGAAAGCCGCCGGCAAGATCCATACGGACTTCGAGCGCGGCTTCATCCGCGCCGAGATCGTCAATTACAACGACCTCATCGCCGCCGGCAGCGTCGCCGCCGCACGCGAGAAAGGCCAGGTCCGCGTCGAGGGCAAGGACTACGTCATGCAGGATGGCGACGTCGTCAACTTCCGCTTCAACGTGTGATGGATAGGGCGCGGGGCCTAGTTTAGTTCGTTGCGCAGGAGGGGGCCTGTATTTCGGCTTCGTCGCTCCGTTGAATGGTCCCCATGGCTTTGCGGCGCATCGTTGGCGGTTCGCCGCCTGCCGCGGCGTTCTGACATAGTGGACGGATGCTGCTTGGCATTCGGGGACCAGCCCTGCGGGCAGTCACTGCGCTCCTGCAGGCGAAATACAGGCCCCCTCCCTCTTGACTCGACTGGTTTACACAGGAGCGTAGTTGGCGTGTTTTGCGTGGCCCCGCTGCTGTGTGGTAGGTGAGACTGCTGGCCCCCTCGTGCTGCGCACATTGGGGGAGTACCCGGTATCTGACCTCGCAATACGAGAAAAGAAAAAGACTGCCGCGTTTTGCGACAGTCTTTTTGATAACAGTGTTTCAGTAGAGCTCGGGGCGGCGGTCGGCGAAGACGTTGATGGTCTCGCGGATGTGGTGGCGCAGGCCGGGGCGCAGGCGGGCGGTCAGGATGGCTTCGCTTTCACCTGCTTCGACGATGGCCTCGCCCCAGGGGTCGAGGATGGCGGAGTGGCCGGCGAGGTGGTTGCCCTGCTCGTCGGTGCCGGCCTCGTTGGCCGCGATGACGTAGACCTGGTTCTCAATCGCGCGGGCGCGCGTCAGGGTCTGCCAGTGGCTCAGGCGGCTGGCGGGCCAGGCGGCGGGCAGGAAGAGCACGGCGATGTCCTCGAGCGCGAGTTTGCGGATGAACTCGGGGAAGCGCACGTCGTAGCAGATGGCGATGCCGCAGAGCACGCCGTCGAGGCGGAAGGTCACCATCTCTCTGCCTGCCGCGAAGTCCTTGCTCTCGCCGCTCGGCGAGAACAGGTGCGCCTTGTCGTACGAGGCGACTTCTGTGCCCGTGCGGTCGAAGACGTAGCAGGTGTTGTAGACCTTGCCCTCGCGCCGGTTGGCGACCGTGCCGCCGACGATGTTCACGCCGTTCGTGCGTGCGAGCTCGGCGAGCACCGTGCGCGACTGTTGGCCATCGAGATCCGCGTGCACGGCGATCGGCTGCGGGTAGAAGCCGAGCCGCCAGAGCTCGGGCAGCACGAGCACATCGGGCTCTGCGCGCATGGCCTCTGCGACCATGCGGCGCAGCGTCTTGATATTATCATCGGGCCGGGCGAAAGCGACCGGCATCTGCAGAATCGAGATTTTCATTAGGAGGCCTCCAAGATATGATGGAAAAACAACATTATGCCGTAGGCGACGTCGTGCGCATGAAAAAAGCACATCCGTGCGGCTCGAGTGAATGGGAAATCCTGCGCATTGGCATGGACTTCCGGCTCAAGTGCCTGGGATGCGGCCATCTCGTCATGATGCCGCGCACGAAATTCGAGAAGATGGTTCGCGCCGTCCGGCACCAAGAGGGGTGACACTGCTTTCATTTTACCACATCAGCAGCCGTCGTGCAGTCACATGTGGCAATTGATGGGTTGACAATGTGACACATGCATCCCGCATTACATGAGCGGAACGTTAGAATTTGCCCCGCAGGTTTACAAATCCTTTTTGACGTGTTACAATGACAACGTTCAATGAGGAACCAAAGAGCGCCAGGAATCCTGAGGAAACGTGGACACTCATGCGGTTCTTTTTCTTTGGCCTCGTTTGGACGAGAATTGTAATCGCTTTATACCAAAGGAGGAGTTCTTCATGAAAAAGACTCTCGTATCTGCACTGACGACGGCTCTCGTTGTCGGCGCTGCCAGCACGACGTTTGCTGCTGCCAACCCGTTCTCCGATGTACCGGCTGACCACTGGGCTTACGACGCTGTATCCCAGCTCGCAGCTGATGGCGTCATCGAAGGTTATGGCGACACGACGTTCCGCGGCAACCAGAACATCACGCGTTATGAGATGGCTCAGATGATCGCAAAGGCTATGGCTAAGAGCGATGTCTCCGCTGCTGATAAGGCTCTGATCGACAAGCTCGCTGCTGAGTTCTCCGATGAGCTCAATAACCTCGGTGTTCGCGTAAGCAACCTCGAGCGCAACGCTGACATGGTCAAGTGGAACGGCGAAGCTCGTTACCGTTACTGGAGCAATCGCGTAGAAGATCGTGAGGCTTCTAAGCACAATGGCACGGGCAAAGACAAGAAGAATAAAGACCGCCTGAAGTTCCGTCTCGAGCCGTCCGCTGAGGTCAACAGCAACTGGCATGTCAATGCTCGTCTCGATGCTGATCTCAACACGAGCAAGGACAATGGCGACACTGGCAATGTAACGCTGGCTCGTGTCTATGCACAGGGCGATTACAAGAACTTCCAGGTCAAGCTCGGTAAGCAGGCGCTGTTCTCCACGGAAACGAACGGTCTCATCCTCGATGATGACTTCTCCGGTGCACAGGTAACGTTTGGCAAGGACTTCAAGACGACGCTCGAAGCTGGCCGTTGGGATCTGGATCGTGCTAATGATGTTGTCAGCGACGCTGCAGCTGTCAAGGATTCGGCTGCTAATTATCAGGGCATTGCCTTTGGCTATGCTCCGAGCAAGCTGACGCTCGGTGCTGCATATCGTCACTTCGGCAGCAATGCCTTCACGGAAGTCGACACGTACAAGAATGGCAAGTCCACGTCGGACGATGCCAACATCTGGTCCGTTGGCGCTGGTTACAAGTTCGATAAGAACTGGAACCTCGAGGGTGCTTTTGCCAAGAACGATGAAGCTGACAACTACGAGACGGCTCACAACATCCAGCTGTCCTACAAGGGCGCTGATAAAGTGAATGCTGGCACTTGGGGCCTGTACGGTGCATATCGTTACCTCGGCGAGAACGTTGCTTTCGCACCGACGTACGATACGTTCCTGAACAACACGAAGGGCTGGGAAGTCGGTGCTGACTACACGCCGTTCCACAATGTCTACACGGCAATCAGCTACTTCGATGGCAAGCAGCTTGTCAATGACAAGGATGCCAAGATGCTGTTTGGCCGCGTAAGCTACTTCTTCTGATTCCATCAGCAGAAGTCACATTCCGCAATACGAAAGACCGTTCCTCCGGGAGCGGTCTTTTTTTGCATGCGCATAAAATGCAGAAAATTAGCAGGATAGACTCGATTGCTAAGATAGAAACATATTAGGACCAGTTTGTAATTTGAGAAAAATTGTGTTACACTGATAACCAATTGGCATGAGACCATAAAGAAAAGAACTGAGGAAACATGGACACTCATGAACACCTTCTTCGTGAAATCAGCCAAGAATGACAACATGATTTGATGAAGGAGGAGTTCTTTATGAAGAAGACTCTTGTATCTGCACTGACGACAGCTCTCGTTGTCGGCGCTGCCAGCACGACGTTCGCTGCTGCTAACCCGTTCTCCGATGTACCGGCTGACCACTGGGCTTACGACGCCGTATCCCAGCTCGCAGCTGATGGCGTCATCGAAGGTTATGGTGACACGACGTTCCGCGGCAACCAGAACATCACGCGTTATGAGATGGCCCAGATGATCGCAAAGGCTATGGCCAAGAGCGATGTCTCCGCTGCCGATAAGGCCCTGATCGACAAGCTCGCCGCTGAGTTCTCCGATGAGCTCAATAACCTCGGCGTCCGCGTCAGCAACCTCGAGCGCAATGCCGACAACGTCAAGTGGAACGGCCAGGCCCGTTACCGTTACTGGAGCCAGCGCTATGAGCAGGATAACGGCTCCAAGAAAAAGCAGAACACGGATCAGATGAACTTCCGCCTCGAGCCGAGCGCTGAAGTCAACAACAACTGGCATGTCAAGGCTCGCATCGATGCCTTCACGAATCCGAGCCAGGACACGGATGCCACGGTCAAGCTCGTACGCGTATGGGCACAGGGCGACTACAAGAACTTCCAGGTCAAGCTCGGCAAGATGCCGTTCTACTCCACGGAGACGGCTGGCATGCTGCTCGATAATCAGTTCTCGGGTGCACAGGTCACGGTTGGCAACCAGCTCAAGTTCACGGCTGAAGCTGGCCGCTGGGATCTCGACAATGCCATCAATCAGTCGGCTATCTACAAGGCAGCTACGAAGACGAAGAGCGAGACGGATAAGACGCTCGCGTATGGCGATCAGACTGCCAGCTATCAGGGCGTCGCTCTGAACGGTGCGGCTGGCAAGCTCTACGGCGGTGCTGCTTACCGTCATTTCGAGAGCGACCTGTTCAATCATGTCGATGGCTTCAAGAAGGATGCCGATGAGGCCAACATCTGGTCCGTCGGCGCTGGCTACACGTTCGACAAGAACTGGAACCTCAACGGCGCTTATGCCAAGAACGAGAAGGCTGACCGCTTCGGCACGGCCCACAACATCCAGCTCAACTACAAGGGCGCTCAGAAAGCCAATAAGGGTTCCTGGGGTGCTTACACGGCTTACCGCTACATGGGTGGTAATGTCGCCTTCGCTCCGACGTACGAGACGTTCCTCAACTGCGGCGTCAACAACGTCAAGGGTTGGGAAGTCGGCACGGAATACGTTCCGTTCACGAATGTCACGGCTGCCGCTTACTACTTCAACGGCAAGCAGCTCGAGAACGATAGAGATGCAGAGCTGCTCTTCGGCCGCGTGAACTTCTGGTTCTGATAAAAAGCTGCACGAGCGACGATTCACTGCCTAGGCAGATCAAAGCCTTCCATTGGCAAATGTCAGTGGAAGGCTTTTTTCATGCGCGGATTCTCAATGATAGTTATAGTTGAGCCTGCAAACTATTCTAACCGAAGTGTAATGGACTTCTAACGGCTGTGTAATTGTAATTGACTGAGTCAAGTAATATAATGATGGTGTCAAAAGGAAAGGGGCAGGGACCTCAGAGGAAACATGGAGACTCGCGATGCTCCCCGCACTCTTCCCACCAATCCAATTCACTCGATACCTTCTATATCGTATATAGAAGAAAGATGGGAGGAATTCATCATGAAAAAGACTCTTGTATCTGCATTGACGACGGCGCTCGTAGTTGGTGCTGCATCCACGACATTTGCCGCAACGAACCCGTTCTCCGATGTGCCGGCTGACCACTGGGCATACGATGCCGTATCCCAGCTCGCAGCCGACGGCGTCATCGAGGGCTATGGCGATTCGACGTTCAAGGGCAGCCAGAACATCACGCGCTATGAGATGGCGCAGATGATCGCCAAGGCCATGGCCAAGACGGATGTATCCGCCTCCGACAAGGCCCTGATCGACAAGCTCGCCGCTGAGTTCTCCGATGAACTCAACAACCTCGGCGTCCGCGTCAGCAACCTCGAGCGCAATGCCGACAAGGTGAAATGGAACGGCGAGGCCCGCTACACCTATACGAGTACGCGTGATAAATCTAAGGATGATAGCAAGAGCAACGACGATGAGCTGCTGCTGCGCCTCGAGCCGTCGGCTGAGGTCAACAAGAACTGGCACGTCAATGCCCGTCTCGATGCGTCCACAGATCTTGCGGAAGACAAGGGCGATGACAACCATGGCAGCTCGCAGGACACGGATGTGACGCTGCAGCGCCTCTGGGCAGATGGCCAGTACGGCACGACGAACATCAAGATCGGCAAGCTGCCGATGCAGATCGACAACAACCTGCTCTTCGATGACGAGATCTCCGGTGCCGCCATCACGACGGGCAAGGACCTCAAAGTCACGTTGCAGGCAGGCCGCTTCGACCTCAATGGCGATACGAACAACGCTTCCATCGACAAGGCCGCTTCGGAGAAGGATGACACGGCCAACATGCAGAGCATCGGCCTGCAGTACGGCAAGGACAAGCTCAGCATCGGCGCCGGCTACCATCATCTGAACAGCGATGCCTTTACGGCAATGGGCACGAGCTACAAGTCCACGCAGGATGAGGACAATGCCGACATCTGGAGTGCCAACCTCCACTATGCGTTTGACAAGAACGTCGCCCTCGGCGGCGCTTATGCCGAGAACACGAAGGCCGACGACTACAAGAAGGCCGGCACGGTCGAGCTCGACTACAAGGGCGCAGAGCCGGAGAACAAGGGTACCTGGGGCGCCTACGCTGCGTACCGCTACCTCGGCCAGAACGTAGCCTTTGACCCGTCCTACGATGGCGCTTGGGCTGGCACGAAAGGTTGGGAAGTCGGCACGAACTACACGCTCTTCAAGAACACGGTAGCAAGCGTCAAGTACTTCAACGGCGAGAACATCGACAACGGCAAAGATGCCGAGAAACTCTTCGGTCGCGTCGAAGTCCACTTCTGATAAAATCCACTCTTCTAAAAAGCAATAGAACCGAGAACAGCGGTCCCTTCTGGGGCCGCTGTTTCTTTTTCCATGTGCTCAAGATTCATAAATGTTGTCTTTTGGTTATTTTTTCCTTGACTTTTTAGGCAGCATTGTTAATTTTTTAAATATTCCTCCTGAAATCTCTTGCGGCGGTCAATCGGGTATGGTAGACTGAAGTTAATCAAAGTGCGTTCAAAAAAGCGACAGGTAGAGGAAACATGGATACTCTGCGTCGTGTTTGGACCGGCTTTGAGAAAATCACTTCTTAATCTTATAGAAGGAGGAGTTTCTCATGAAGAAGACTCTCGTATCCGCTCTGACGACGGCTCTCGTCGTTGGCGCAGCTAGCACGACGTTCGCTGCTGCAAATCCGTTCTCCGATGTACCGGCTGACCATTGGGCTTACGACGCTGTGTCCCAGCTCGCAGCTGATGGCGTCATCGAAGGCTATGGCGACACGACCTTCCGTGGCAACCAGAACATCACGCGTTATGAGATGGCTCAGATGATCGCAAAGGCTATGGCCAAGACGGACGTCTCCGCTGCTGATAAGGCCCTGATCGACAAGCTCGCTGCTGAGTTCTCCGATGAGCTCAACAACCTCGGCGTCCGCGTCAGCAACCTCGAGCGCAATGCCGACATGGTCAAGTGGAATGGCAGAGCACGTTATACGTACTGGAGCCATCGCAACACGGATGAAAGCACCAAGAAGAATGACGACCAGCTGCTGTTCCGCCTCGAGCCGACGGCTGAAGTCAATGCCAACTGGCATGTAAAGGCACGTCTCGATGCTTCCACGGATCTTGCTGAAGATAGCGCTGATGTCAATGGCAAGCATGGCGGCGATGCCGGCAAGCAGGACACGGATGTTACGCTCAAGCGTATCTGGGCACAGGGCAACTACGACAACTTCCAGGTCAAGCTCGGCAAGTTCGCTCCGATTGACAGCGACAGCATCTTCGATACCGAGTATTCGGGCGCTGAAGTCCAGTTCGGCAACAAGGTGACGTTTGTCGCCGGTGCTGGCCGCAAGTCTGGCCTTAACAACCTGAAGTCGGACAATCCGAATGATAATAAGGTCATCAATGATTCGGCAGCTAACTACCAGTATGCTGGCCTCGGCTATGCCGATGGCAAGTTCGTCGGCGGTGTGGACTACCATCACCTCAATGCCGATAACTTCCTCTATCTCAAAGATGGTCTGAAAAATATTGACGCTAAGTCGGATAAAAACATCCGTCAGAGCAAGGAAGACAATGCCAACATCTGGCTCGTCAAGGGTGCTTATCGCTTTGACAAGACGAATGCACTGAACGCTTTCTATGCCAACAATACGTCGGCTGATGATCTCGACAAGGCTTGGAGCGCTGAGTACGACTACAAGGGTGCACAGCCGGCCAACAAGGGCAGCTGGGGCATGTGGGCTGCTTATCGTTACCTCGGCGATAACACGGCTCTGTTCTCCACGTACGATGCACTGCTCGCTGGCCAGAAGGGCTGGGAGCTCGGTGCGAACTACGTTCCGTTCAAGAACGTTCTCGCAACGCTGCGCTATGGCAACGGCAAGGATATCTCCACGGATACGAAGGTTGAGAACCTCTTCGGCCGCGTTGAGTTCCTCTTCTGATCTAGCCGCATGACAAGAATACATCGTCTGATGTGAATGGTCTTTAGAGACAGGCCGGTCATTCTCCATATAGGAGAGTGACCGGCCTGTTTTTTTGCCATGACAGTGGCATTTTTGCTAAAAAGGTCTATAATAGAGCACGTGTTTGTTAGACCGCTATTCAATGGAGGGACGATGGCGATGAAGATATTCAACAAAAAGATAGTGTGCTCGTTGGCGGCAATGGCTTTGCTCAGCGGGGGATTTTTGCCTCAGGCCGTTTGGGCGGCGCCGACAGTTGCGGTGAGCGAAGCAAAGGCGCCAGTAGAGAACCCACTGCTAGCCAAGGAAGATCCAGCGCAGTACAAAGGCTATGTCTGGCGCATTGACTCGAAGGACCGGGACAAGCTGCCGCGCAATTTCCGCACGGCGAACTCTGCCTACCGCACGGATGCTGACCCGAAGAAGGCGGGCGAGGGCTTTGAGACGAATCCCTCGCGCAAGGGGCTCGCGACGCTCTACGCTTCGGGCAGTGCGGAGTTCTCGGTGAAGGAGTTTGACAAGATGGTGCCGGTGCTCAAGGAGCAGGCGAAGGGGCCCATCTACATTGTCGACCTGCGCCAGGAGTCGCATGGCCTCATCAACGGCACGGCGGTCAGCTGGTACGGCGAGCGCGACTGGGGCAATCTCGGCAAGAGCAAGAGAGCTGCCCTGCGCGATGAGAAGTCGCGCCTCGAGTCTGTCAGGGGCAAAGATGTCACGATGGCCAAGCTCGGCAAGGATAAGAAGCCGGTGAATCCCGTGACCGTCAAGGCGGAGTCCGTCATGACGGAAGAACAGCTCGTCAAGTCGCGCGGTCTGCGCTACTTCCGCATCGCGGCGACGGACCATGTCTGGCCGTCGGCTGAGAACATCGATGCGTTCATCCGCTTCACGCGCAAGCTGCCGAAAAACGCTTGGCTGCACTTCCACTGCCAGGCCGGACAGGGGCGCACGACGGCCTACATGGCGATGTACGACATGATGAAAAATCCAGACCTCTCGCTCGGCACCATTCTCTCGCGCCAGTACCTCATCGGCAACAATTACGTCGCCTACCGCATCGCTGCGCCGAAAGCCGGTGACTGGAAAGCAGCTTACTACAACCAGAAGGCGGATATGGTCGCGAAGTTCTATCAGTACGTCCAAGAGCAGCATGCCGATGGCTTCCGGATGAGCTGGAGCAAGTGGCTGGGGCAGCATCTGGACTGACATACTGCCACGGTGATGAAGGCTCCCTATGAGCGGGATTGCAGTGCTGTTAGATGTTAATGATTATCAGCATAAATAAAATTTGACATTCATGAAATCCTTGTGTTATAATAATCCCGTTCGAAGGGAAGTCGAAGGATGAGACTGAGGAAACATGGACACTCATGAGGAATCCTCCGATAGAACTAGGACGTAACGTTTCATTCTATTTTTTGAAGGAGGAGTTCTTTATGAAGAAGACTCTCGTATCCGCTCTGACGACGGCTCTCGTTGTTGGCGCTGCTAGCACGACGTTTGCTGCTGCAAACCCGTTCTCTGATGTACCGGCTGACCATTGGGCTTACGACGCTGTATCCCAGCTCGCAGCTGATG
>OGOP01002455.1_pt1 | contig 11423 bp, 6 predicted proteins | sample 1552591 | NCBI WGS metagenome assembly OGOP01 (sample SAMEA2580120, study PRJEB22360) | human gut metagenome | biome: human gut; feature: human-associated habitat; material: faeces | place: Denmark | collected 2008/2010 | reverse complement strand
CGGAAGAGAAACGCTATCCTATATTTGTGACTCTATCACTGCGGGTTGAATGTTCGCTTACTGGCTCCCATTCAATCCTTGCTCTAAGGCCACAAATATAGGATAGCGTTTCTCTTCCGGGGCGTCTGTCTCTTAACGAATTAAACTAGCCAAAAATTCTGGGAGAATACTTTCTGGTACTTCCATTTCTCCCTGTCCTTTAAATAAGGAAATATGTGGTTTGTTCTGACCGTGGAAGTCTGTTCCGCCTGTTTTAAGAAGACCCCACTGTTTAGCAAGACCAGCAACATATTCCTGTTCAACAGGAGTGTAAGTGTTATAGTAAGCTTCAATTCCAACAAGGCCGGCTTCTTTTAATTCGCGGACCAGAGTTTCTTTTTGGGCGGAATCTAACTTTTTATAGAACATAAGGTGTGCAAGAACAGGGACACCGCCACTGTTTTTGATTAGTTCGATTGCTTCCTGCGGAGTAGGCATGATACGTTCCACATAGCAGCATCTTCCCTCTGCAAGATATTTATCAAATGCTTCTTGAACAGAAGAAACATATTTCTTTTTCATAAGAAGCTTTGCGATATGTGGGCGGGCGATTGTTTCGCCTGGCTTATCTGGTTTGATTTCGTCCATGGAAATCTTAAAGCCCTGTTCCTGAAGTTTCTCAATAATTTTTGCATTACGTCCGTCACGGCTTTCACGACAAACGGCAAGGCGTTCTAAGAGAGCCTTATTTTTTGTGTCGATGTTATAGCCAAGAACATGAATTTCTACTCCGTGATAGTCTGTAGAAATCTCTACACCAGAGATGGCAGTAAGTCGTTCTTTATGTTTGGCAGCAGCTTTCTGAAATTCTTCTGTGCCAGCAACTGTATCGTGATCGGTAAGAGCAATTACAACAGGATTTTTATCACCAGCAAGTTTTAGGGCATCATTTATAATTTCTGTTGGGGAAAATGTACCATCAGAAGCAGTAGAATGAATATGTAAATCAATATAAGTTTTCAAAATGTACTCCTTTCATGCAATAATCAATCAAGTATCTATAATATTCTATATCTAGTATCGCAGAATTAGTTAAAAAAATCAATGTCTATGACAATTATTTATATGAATTGAAAGAAAGTGATGGAAAATGTGTAATAATGCAATACTTGTTTGTAATAATTGCATAAAGGTGTTAGAATATCTTTATTGAAAATGAGAAGCTAAACAGGCAGACAGAACATGTAACGGAGGTTAATCTATAATGGAAGATATGATGAAAGCGTTGTTGGATGTGGTGAGAGCACAGCACACTGCAACAGAAGGAAGCGAAGAAAGACCATTTGATATTAATGATATTATTGATATGGCGCTGAATATTACCGGGAGACCAGAAGAACCAGAGGAACAGCAGGAACTTTCTGATACGATTCAGAAGCTGGCAGAATCTCTGGCACCAGATATTTTCCCACCGAAGACATTTGAGGAGATGGATGATTCCGAGCAGGCAGCTTCTGCAGTGAATATGATAGAGGAACGGTTAAGAAATGGTGGCAGAAGAAGAGAGACAGCAGCCCCACAGTCACAACAGGAAATGACTCCACAGCAGAATAGTTCACAGATGCAGAGTGAGTCACATGAGGAGAATCCTTTTGCACAGGTAATGGAGAATGAAAATGCGAATATTCAGCAACAGTCAGAAACTGCAGATGGATATGGAAATATGGCATCCACAGACAGTGGTGCGTCCGAAGATTATGGTAATGGCAGTTCTTACGATATGTTTGGACAAGACGATGTAAATCATCAGGAAGCGGCGAATCTTAATGATTTGATCTATAATAATTTTATGCAGATGATGGGATTAAATGATCCTAAGGTAGAATATCCATTTGACCGTTCTCAGATTCGATATGGAAGGGAAAAGACAGCGACGGAAATGCTTGCAGAAGATGAGGCCAACAAGGCAGAAGAGAGAGCATTAGAAGAGCAGAGAAGAAGGCCAGTTTCAGCCTGGGAACTTGCACAGTCAGCTGTGGATAAGGATGAGGAAGCACATCAGAAAGAGGAATATGAACCTAAAGAGATGAAGATGCCAGAAACCAAATCAGCTTCTCAGTTAGCCGCAGAAGCAATCGCGAAGGCCAAAGAAGAGAATCAGATGAAGCTTGAGGCAGAAAAGAGAGCAGAACGTCTTATGGAAGAGGCAAGAAAGCGCGGAAAAGATCCGATGGAATTTGCACTTCATCAGCAGGAAATTTTAAATTATATGGAAAAGAACAGTGATGAACTCGTTTCTTTTGAAGATTATGAAGATTTATCACCAGAGGAAAAATTAGAGATAGAGAAAGAACTTTATCGGGAAAAACAGATTGAAGCGGGAGTGGCTCCAGAAGATATCAGTGATGAGTTACCAGATGAGATTCTGGAACAGTCTGGAATCGCACCAGATCAGACAGCAGGAGAGCAGAATAGTCAGGAGTCTGCCGGACAGGGAGATGGAACAACAGCACAGCAAACCAGCCAATCACAGGGAATGCCGACATTTTCAGATGATATGCTTCGTATGATTAGTCAGGAAGTAGTACAGGAAAATGCAGAGATGATTCTGGCTGAAGATGCCAATGCAGACTTAGGATTAATTAACGAGACGATTTTCGAAAACTTGAAAAATCTAATGAGTCAGACTGGCGGAGCTGTGACGCAGGAAGATATGGAATCTTTGATCGGAGAAGTTATTTCCAGAAATACGTCTTCTGACTCAGAAGAAAAACAAGAAACTTTGGCGCAGACGGAAACAGGTACTACAGCTGAAACGGCACCGATGGCATTTGAAGGCGAAAGTGCAGGCAGTGCTGTTGGAAGTGGAATGGCAGGAACGAGGGAACCAGCAGTGGAAAGTTCACAGTCAGAATCACAGAGCCAGCCAATGTCAGCGGTAGAACTTGCCAGGGCAGCACAGCAGGCAGCTAAGCCAGAGCCACAGGAAGCCAGAGAAACAAAGTCAGCAGTAGAACTTGCAAAAGAGGCACAAGAAAACGCAGTACAGAAGAAGGCTGAACCAATATCGGAGACAGAGGAAGAACTGAGCGAGGATGATTTAAACTTTGATGAATTAGATTTAGAAGAGGAGTCCGAAGAAAGTCAAAGTCCTTCCATTGAAGAATTAAAGGCACAGCTTAAGGCAGCAGAAGAAGCATTGGCAGCAGAGCAGTTAAAAGCGGCACAGAAAGCCGGGAAAGCAGAGGAAGAGAAGAAATCAGAAGAAATTCCGAAAGTGGAAGAAGCAACAGAACAGCCGATGGAAGAGAGTGCATCAACAGCCGGGGAACAGACAGCAACAGAAGAAAGTTCTGAGATAACCCCTGCGCCGACAGCAGAAGAAGTACAAGAACAGCCTGAGTATTCTGAAGTTTCAGAAAAAGAAGCGGAAGAATTTGAATATGTTGATCCGGGCGAATTAGTTCTTGGAGACCACACACAGGCAGAGATAGATGAAGCTTTGGATAATCTGGCATCTCTTGGCTTGGAGGGTGAAGTCTATGAGCGTGCAAAAAGAATGCTCTTACTGGAACTTGCTGGTTCAGAAGTAGCACTTGATGCATGGCTTGCAGAACAGGAAAATGGCAAGAAGAAAAAGGCAGCGGTATCCGCGTTAGATACAGAAGAAGATGCTCTTGAAGATTTAGAAGATTTAGATGAAGATGACCTCGAGCGAGAATTAGAACTTGCTATGGATGAAGACTTTATTGAGGAAGATTTAGAAGAACCTGCAAATGAAGAAACTTTAGAAGAAAGCAGTCAGGACAAATCTGAAGAAACAGAAAAAGAGGCAGTTTCTGAGGAGAATTTAGAAGAAAACTCTGTAGAAAAAACGGAGGACGAATCTGATAAGACGGAAGGTGCCGAAGATGTATCAGAACAGCCAGAAAGTATTTTAAAAGAAGCTTCTGAGGAAGAAATAAGCAGTGAAGAGGAAAACTCTGAGGAAGAAGAGGGAGAGACCTCAGAGGCAGCTCAGGAAGAAGCAGCAAATAAGGAGTTCTCTGAGACAGAAGAAGAGGCAGCAAATAGAGAGTACTCTGAGACAGAAGAGAAAGAGACAGCAAATAGGGAGTGCTCTGAGACAGAGGAAAAAGAGATAGCAAATAAGGGCGTTTCTAAGAAAACAGAGAAAGAAGCAGAATACAAGGAAGCAGAATACATTTCTGAATCAGAAGACACAATTCAGGTAGAAAAAACAAGACCGGAAAAGGAAGAGAGGACATCTTCACAGACGAAGAAGCCTGCACACAGTGAGAGAACATCACATTCCAGAAAACACAAGAATATTGTAAAACGTAAGGAAAAAACAGCTCCAGAAAAAGAAGAAAGAGAATTTAGCGCAGTAGTTCTAACAGGAAAGAATGTCGAAGAAAAAGAATTCCAGGTAAGTGTCCGCAATCCATTTGTTCTCAAAAACTCTGCAAGCTTTATGGATAAATTTGAAGAGTATATTGTAGATACACAGGAAAACAGAAAGTTAAGCACAGGATTCAAACGTTTAGATGCAATGCTCCGCTATGGCCTTCATAAAGGAAGTTACTTTGTAGATGCTACACCTCAGTATTTAAAGAACGGATTTATGCAGCAGATAGCCGACCGGGCAGCAGAAAGCGGTGTAGATGTACTTTATATTTCAACAGAGCTTACCCGCTATGACCTTATGGTAGATACTATCTCTCGTCTCAGCTATGAAATGAATAAAAAAGATGAAGAAAAAGCAGTATCCTCTATGGCAATCATGACAGGAGAAAAAGGCGCAGATATTCGTTCTTTAAAAGATGAATTGAATTGGTACAGAGGACGGATCAGTGAACATCTTTTTGTACTTGATCAGGAAGCAGTGTCTGAATATGTAGAAAATATGGAGGATGCCTCCGCAGGAGATATATTAGCAGAACTTATTCGTTCCATCGTAACAGAGGGAGCACATAAGCCAGTGGTATTTATTGATAATATTGAAAATATACTCTCAGTAGAAGATTCTGAAGATATGAAACCGCTCATGGATGGGATCCGTAAACTTGCAAAAGAACTGGGAATTCCGATTATTATGTCCTACGGATATGCACCAGCAGAAAGTGAAAATGAGCTTGACCCAGATGAAATCGAATATCACAAATCATTAGGAAATATGTGTGATGTATATCTTGAACTCAAATATGCAGATATGATAACAGAGGATTACGAAGAATTAACAGAAGATGATATTCAGGAAATGGTAGAAAACGGTGAAATGCTTCTTATTAACGTACAACTTCATAAAAATAGAAGAACAATGAAAGCATCCTGTCAGATACAGGCAACACCGAAGTTTAATTATTACGAAGAATAGTGATTTGCCGTAGGCAAATAGACGAAACACCAAAGAGAAGATACCCTATATCTGTGACTTTAGTCGCGGCGGTTTGAATGCTCGCTTATGCGCTTGCATCCAAACCTTGCTCCGAGGCCACAGATATAGGGTATTATATGGCGCTATTCCGTAATCCCAATATAATCCGTTACAACCTTAATCTTTGCACTGATCTTCTGAAGCTCTTCTGTTGGTTTATAATCTTTCGTACCAAAGAGATATTCGTGTGCTTTTTTTACATTTGTCTGGGCTGTAATTGGAAAACCGTAATAGATGCCGTTATATCGTTCATCTTCAGATTTAAAAGGATAAGCCTGCGAATCTTCTATCTTACAACGTGCCATGGAAAGAGTCAGCTTTGTGAGAGCGTCATTAGAGAGGCTCGTTTTACACTGTGGAAGAACAGTACTGATTAACTTTCCAAGTTTTAGCGGCTGTTTTTTAGCTGTATTCATAATACCTTCAAGAACAAGTCGCTGATGGTTAGCTCTTGCGTGATCTCCGCCTTCCATGTAGCGGATACGAGAGTAGGCAACAGCCTGATTACCATCGAAGGTATAAGTTCCGGTTTTTTCAAACTTCGGAGAATTTCCACCATTAATATGATTCATATTACCAATATAATCATTTAAATTCTGTAATTCTTTTTCAGAATTAATGGTCAATGGAATACCTCCAAGCACATCAACAGCATCGGCTAATGCTTTAAAGTTAACCGTGGCGAAATCTGTGATATTTAAATCCAGATTACGGTTAATTGTGCGAAGAGCAAGTTCTGGTCCGCCATAAGAATATGCTGCATTAATCTTATCGTATTCGCCATCAATACTTACATAGGTATCACGGTAAATAGACATCAATTTTACCTTTTTGGTTGATTTATTGATGCTGGCAATGATGATACAGTCAGTACGGGAACCTTTATCTTTAATTTTATTATCCTGACTATCAACGCCAAAAAGAGCAATATTTTGATAATCTTTTATATTAGCATCCGTATCATTTACAGTTACACTTGTTTTATCTAAAGGATATTTTTCTATTTTGGAAAATGCACCTTTTAATGAGAAACGGAATGCAAAAACCGCCCCGGCAATTAAAAGAATGATTAAAAGAAGGAAAGGAAAACATCCCCGTTTTTTCTTTTTTTTACGTTCATGATAAGTTAAAGCTCGTCCGCCAGAAGTCTGCCGCTTTTGAGACTTTGTATCAGGCTTATTCTGGGAAGAGGACTTCTTTGTTGATGGTTTGCCAGAATTTTTTATAGAAGAACCAGAGGAATGATATCCTGTACCGGAAGAACTTCGAAGCAGGCCATCAGTATTCAATGTGGAATGTGTATGATGGTCGTGAGAAGTTTTGAAATTATTCTGAGAACTTCGTCTGCCGCCTGTGCTGGAATAGTTATATTTGTTTTCAATGTTATCTTTACTATATATTGAACCATATTTCATAAAATATGCCTCCATTCTGTCATAGGTACTTCTGGAAATTTAATAGGTTTATGGAATGTTTCGGAGAGTACATTCATTAGTTAAAAAATCTGTGTTAGTAAGCATTTTTATTGACAAATCCTTTAAATACAGTAAGAAATAGAATCTTAATATCAAAAGATAATGTCCAGTTTTCAATATAAAAAATATCATGTTCAATTCGTCCCTCAATGGATGTGTCTCCACGGAAGCCGCAAACTTGTGCCCATCCTGTCATACCGGGACGTACCTGATGCTTTATCATATAACGAGGAATCTCCTCTTTAAATTTCTCAACGAAAAGAGGTCGTTCTGGCCGTGGACCAATGAGACTCATATCACCCTTTAATACATTAAATAACTGTGGCAGTTCGTCAAGACTGGTCTTACGGATAATTCTTCCCACGGGAGTGACCCGGGGATCGTTGTGTACTGTCCAGGCCTTTTGTTCCTTAGAGGCAGACTGTACTCCCATCGATCGGAACTTGTACATTTTAAAAGGTTTATTATGAAGACCAACTCGTTCCTGACAGAAAATAATTGGTCCTGGGGAACTCTTTTTAACGAGAACAGCAACAACAGCCATAATCGGTGAAAAGAGAATGATACAAACGATAGAACCAATAATGTCCACAAGACGTTTGATACATTTGTTTACAGTATTTGTAAGCGGAACATTACGGATGTTGATAACCGGAAGTCCGTTCAAATCCTCAGTAACTGGGTTAGTAGAAATAAATTTATAATAATCTGGAACAAACTTTGTATGCACACCAGACTTTTCGCAGATAGCAACCATATCTCCCAGTTTATAATACTCTTTCAAGCTGAGTGCGATTGCCACCTCATCCATAGAAGTGTTCTGAAGAAACTTTTCTACATCCTTTAACTTACCAATGCAAAAAGTATTGCGGTAAGAAAAGTCAGCCTTGAGATTATCATCGAAAATACCGTGAATGGTGTAGCCCCACTGTGGGTTTGACTTAATACGGTCGATGTAGGCTTCGGCTGCTGCACTGAAACCAATAACAACAACATGTTTAAGATTAAATCCCTTTCTGCGAGTTCTTTCTAATGCATAACGGATTGCCGCCCTTTCAGCAATGGTAAGAAGCATGGAAAGAACATAGAACATTAACTGAAGACTTCGTGAAACATGGGGAATCTTCATAAAGATTATATATATAAAGAAGAAAACCATTCCAATGGAATTCGCCTTAATGAGATTCGCATACTCTGAAGTCCTATTTTGAAATCTTTTTGGTTTATATAAATTAAACTTTGCATATAAAATAAGGTATACAGGAATCAGAACAAGAAGTATACCCTGATATTGCCACAACTGCCGCCAGTAACCAAAACGAGGGAAAATGTCTTTAAAAAGAGGGCATATATATCGAATATAGTAACTAAGACAAAAGGAACAATAAATAACCAGTGCATCAAGAACGACGTGGAACCGGTTAAGATATTTTTGATTCTCTTTAATCATAAAAGTGTACCTCCATCACCCAAAAGGGATATATATATGGAAAAAAGGGCGTAATATACCTCTTACTGGGATAATTTTCTAACTTATTATACAATAGAACAGGGCATTCCACAAGGTTATTTCTTTTCCTGCTTTTACGAAAAAAGTGTGAAAAAGCTGCAAAATCAGTAGAAATCCATAAATTTGCCATAAATACAACACAAATTTATCACACATCGTTGCTAAGATAAGGTTACAAACTTAGGAAAGGGGATAACATTATGAACGAATTTGAAAATGGATTCCATAATGAGAATTTAGAGAACAACAGGATAAATAACCAGGAAAACAACAGTCAGCAAGTAGCTATAGATGTAACACCGATTGAGGAATCGGTAACACAGGAGAATACAGAGAGTCATAGATATTCTTACAGAGAACAAGGTACAGGTGGCAGTTCCTATCAGTATGACAATGGAAATAATTCCAACGATACTTATAATAATTCTTATAGCAGCCACGGATGGAGAGATGAGAGTACTTATAATAATGAAAATTATTATGGGAATATCCCGCCGGAACCTGATAAGAGACGCAGACAGAGAAAGAATGGCAGTAAAAATAATAAGAACGGAATGGGTAAGAAAGCTGCCAAGTTAGTTGCATCTGCAGCAGTATTTGGTCTTGTAGCGGGAGCCTGCTTTGTAGGAGTGTCCGTAGCAAAAGATAAATTATATCCTTCTACAGCAGATCGAATTGAAACAACATCGGGAACAACAAGTGCAAAGAGCGAGACATCATCAAGCGGCTCAAGCAGCTCCAGCAGTAATGTAGCAAGTGTAGTTAATGAAGTGATGCCATCTGTTGTATCTATTACAAGCACAATTCAGTCTTCCAATTATTATGGCTTTGGTACACAGGAATCAGAAGGAGCAGGTTCAGGATTTATCGTTGCAAAGACAAAAGATAATCTTATGATCGCAACCAATAATCATGTTGTATCTGATGCCACTTCCCTCACCGTAGGATTTGCAGACGATACAACAGCCAAAGCAACAGTAGTCGGAACAGACTCCAGTGCAGACCTTGCAGTTATTTCTGTAAAGATAAAGGATATCAAAGACTCTACAGCATCAAAGATTAAAGTTGCAACACTTGGAAGTTCTGATGATTTAAAAGTAGGAGAAGAAGTTGTAGCAATCGGTAATGCATTGGGATATGGCCAGTCTGTTACAACAGGTGTAGTCAGTGCAAAGAACAGAGAAGTATCTTTAACAGATGGAACAATGAACCTTCTTCAGACAGATGCCGCAATCAACCCTGGTAACAGTGGTGGTGTACTTATTAATATGGATGGTCAGGTTGTAGGTATCAACAATGCGAAGTTAGAAGATACATCCGTAGAAGGTATGGGATATGCAATTCCTATCACTACAGCTAAAACTATCTTAACAGATTTAATGAATGCCAGCAGCGTAAGCACAAAAGATGCTGCATTCCTTGGAGTCGTAGGCCGTGACATTAATGAATCTTATTCCAGCGCACTTGGAATCCCTAGCGGAATCTATGTATCACAGGTAGTCAGCGGATCACCAGCAGAAAAAGCAGGAATCTCTGCAGGCGATGTCATTACCAAGTTTGAGGGTAACAACGTATCTACAATGTCCGGCTTAAAAGAAAAACTGGCACTGAAAAAAGCTAATACAAAAGTAAAAATCACATTTAAGAGAGCAAACCAGAGCGGAACATACGAGGAAAAGACCGTTACAGTAACTCTTGGTAAAAAGAGTGATTTCAGTGATGTAACAACAGATAACTCCAGCGATTCCAGCAATGATTCCAATAATAACTCCAATAATGGAAATAATAATGGAAACAGCAATGGCAACTCTGGTAATAGCAATGGAAATTCCGGAGACTATGGTTATGGCAATGGAAATTTTGGAAATGACAATGGCAATGGATATATAAATCCATATGAATATTTCTTCGGAAATAACTATTAATTTACCATTTAATTCGGAAGCTGTCTTTGGATGATTTTTAGATGAATTGAATTTAATCATAGTCCAAAACAGCAATCTCCAAATCCCTCCCTTGATAGCAGGTGATAGCATAACCATGGTCAGTGCATTTTTACAACGGCCAAAGACAGAAAAACTTTATATAATATTGTATAAAGTTTTTCGTCTGTTTTTCAAAAAAACACTTGACATCTCTTCATACCCATGATATCATACCAAAGTATGAACGCCGAAGACAGCAGGTGCCGTAAGGCATAAAGTGAGAACACCTGCCGAGGAAGTTATATTCAGATAATTTTATTCTTAGAATATTTCTGCTCTTTGTCTTTGGACAGAGAGTTTTTTTATTTCATCGAAAGATGAACTGACGGCGGTACACACAAATATTTAAGGAGGTGCACCAGGAAGATGGCTAAAGTAGAATTAAAACAGCCTATTGTTGACGAGATTAAGGCTCAGCTTGACGGAGCTAAATCTATGGTAGTTGTAGATTACCGTGGAATTTCCGTAGCTGATGTAACAGAACTTCGTAAACAGTGTCGTGAAGCAGGTGTTGTTTATAAAGTTTATAAGAACACTATGGTAAAACGTGCTGTAGAAGGTACAGAATTCGAAGGCGTTGTAAAAGATTTGGAAGGAACAAACGCATTTGCAATTTCCAAAGATGATGCAACAGCTCCAGCAAGAATCGTTGCTAACTTTATTAAGAAAGCAAAATGCTGTGAGTTAAAGAGCGGTGTTGTAGAAGGTACTTACTACGATGCAGCAGGTATTGCAACAATCGCAACTATCCCATCAAGAGACGAACTTATCGCAAAATTCATGGGAAGCATTCAGTCCCCAATTACAAACTTTGCCCGCGTAATCAAACAGATCGCAGAGCAGAAAGATGGTGGAGCTGCAGAATCCGAAGCAGCAGCTGAATAATTAATATTATAATATAAGATTTATGGAGGGAAATAAGATGACAACTCAGGAAATTATTGAAGTTATTAAAGGTTTATCCGTATTAGAATTAAATGATTTAGTAAAAGCTTGTGAAGAAGAATTTGGTGTATCCGCAGCAGCAGGTGTTGTAG
>OGOP01002452.1_pt1 | contig 11429 bp, 11 predicted proteins | sample 1552591 | NCBI WGS metagenome assembly OGOP01 (sample SAMEA2580120, study PRJEB22360) | human gut metagenome | biome: human gut; feature: human-associated habitat; material: faeces | place: Denmark | collected 2008/2010 | reverse complement strand
GGCTGGTGAAGCCACTCAAAACATTTCCTATACTTTCATGAAGTCTTATGCCGGCGTTTGCCTTGAAGGAGCGATGATCGTACTGGCATGTGTGATCTTCTCAGCTTTTGCCTCGGCTCCGCCTGTTATTGATACCGATGCCAATGCTGTCATTATGTTATGGAGCTATATCGGTGAAATCGTATTTAATATGCTGATTCTTATCGGAACCGTTAAGATGAGTGACCGGTTAGTGAAAGACATGATGGGATTATAATATATCAATATTATTACCACATTTTATTTTTATCTTGTATAGTCAGTATACAAGATATATAATATTAGTGGTGATAATAAATTATGAATGAAATTGAAAGATTGCAGAAAAATTTCTCTTTAATTCGAAGATCAGTTGGATGGACTGCCCAAGAATTTGCTGATAAGATTGGCGTTTCTAAAATGACAATAAGTAATATTGAAACTAGCAGATACCCTTTAACTAAGCTTCAATATATTGCTATCAGGAGCGTGTTAGATGCTGAAATAGCAAGAAATAAAGATGAAACAGAAATGTTGGCCACATTGCTAGATATGCTAGTGGATCATCCAGAAAATTATGAGCCCGAAGAAAAAGATGAATTGATTCAAAAGGCTCAACTAATCTCACCTTCTATTCTTGCCGGAACTGCAACAAGAAAAGAAGCATCAAAAGAATGGATGAAAATAGCGGGTACAATTTGCGCAGCAAGCTTAACGTTTCTAGCAACAAATCCCCATTTAGTTAGAGAAATTGGATCTTGGATATACAAAGCCACTGCTTCTAAAAAGAAATAAAAAAACAGGAGGAATGACTAATTTAAAAAAACATCAAATGGCAGCAAAAGATAAAATCTCTCAATACTTGCATAAAGCAAAATCTTTTTGCAAAAACCATCAGAATGAAATTATTGTCGGTTCATACATCGTTTTAGTTTCAGGGTTGGGAATAACTGCTATTATGATGAAGAGATACAAAAATTCTTTGGATGTTGAAAAAAAGGCTTTAGAAAATTCCAAACAGATTATTGACTCATTAAAATGCAGAATTAATAATTTGGAAAATCTATCCGAGATAAAAGAAAGTTTCTTTAATAAGGCAATCTCAAACGACTTAAGACATGGCGGATCATTTGGCGGCCAACAAATGGCATATCGAAAAGCATATCTTAATTCATGCAACAAGGCGGTAGATTTATAATGCTAGAATTGTCTAGATTTGATTATTATCTAATTGCTATCAACATAATTGGTTTTCTGTACTTCATTATATACATCTATTTGCTAGCAAGTGAATCTAGTAATATTTCCGACACCATAATGACTATTCTATCATTGTGCTTTGGTTCTTTGGGGATTGCGTTGTCTATGATTATTTTTGGTCGAACTCCAAAGTACAGAAAAAAAGAAGCGATGATGTCTAGAGTGTTTATTTGGTGCATCTTAGTGATTCAAATTATTCTTCTGTTAATCATCAAAGGATATATCAGAAATGACTTAACTATTAATGCTATTGAATACTTTAAAGCTAATCCAATTATTGTGATATATCTATTGGTTATCAACATCATTACTTTGATTGCATTCGCCTTAGATAAGATACATTCAATTGAGGGACATAAGCAAATTCGAATATCTGTATTGTTATTTTTATCATTTATCGGAGGATCAATAGGAGCTTTATTGGCAATGTATATTTTTCTACAAAAACAAGACAAGATTACTTTACTGTAGGTGTTCCCTTAACAATAATAATGCAATTATTCTGTATTTTTTATTTAATGAATAGGCCATAGGAGGAAAGATAATGGAAAGAACAATTGGACAAAACGTAAAAGTATCGAAAGATAGTACAGGTGCTTTCATTAGTGTTGACTGGGTATGCCCAGTGTGTGGCGAATACAATTCCGGATTTTATTTTACTAGCAACATTGATGAAGTAACTACACATTTTGAAGTTGATCATGAATGTGATCATTGTCAAGAAATGGTAACAATAGAGTGTTCTGATCCGGATGTATTATTTTAGCAATACTATACCAAATAAGATTACAAGGCAAGATTTAAAAGTCTTGCTTTTTTTATGGAGGTCATAATGAACAAAAAACAAAATCTAATCAAATTACACCTCATCACAGGTGAAACTGTAAAAGAAGTCATTTCTCATGAGAGAAGTGACATTATTTCTCAATATGAGAATCCTAGATCTAAGACTATCAAAATAGCCGTTAAGGACGGCAATAACTTAGGAATCACAACCATACCGATTGAACATATCCTTTATATCGATGTCATCATCCTAAAAGAAGATGAGCTTCGAGAATATATGGAGGCTTCTTTCTAACATGGAAATCAAGATCAATAAAGAAATACGAAGCTACACCGAAAGTATCTTCTTTGGACTCTCTGTAAAACAGTTTATTTATTCAATTCTGGCTTGCGCTGTAGCAGTTCTTATTTACTTTAGTTCTATCAACACTTTTGGCATGGAGATCACCAGCTGGTTATGCATCTTAGGTGCTGCCCCTTTTGCGGCCATCGGGTTTATCAGATATCAGCCGATGACGATGGAAAAGATCATCTACGAGGCTTTCAGGTCGTTGCTTCTTAAAAAGACTGAACTGGTCGATAAACCATTCAACTTATATTATGAATTGGCCAAACCAATCATCAAAAAACAGATAAAGGAGCTAACAAAAAGAAATGTTAAAAAGTCTAAGCAAATTCAAACGTCAAAATAAGGAAAAATTCAAAATTCCCCGATGTGTTCAGGATACCATCCCTATCGACAAGGTCTATAAGGATGGTATTTTTTCTGTCGGCAAGCGTTATTCCAAAACCTATATGTTCAGTGACATCAACTACTCCAATGCAGCTGGAGAAGACAAAAAAGGCATCTTATTGGGATACGGTGAAATGCTCAATTCCCTTGATGCATCCGGTACAGCTAAGATCACGATCTTAAACCGGAAAGTGGATCCAGAGGAAATATCCAATAAGATCCTGATCCATAAAGCGGATGATGAGCTCAACGATCTTAGACAAGCCTACAATGATCTGATCCTGGAAAATCTGGCTAAAAGCGACAATCTAATCCAGGAAAAATATATAACCATTACCACTTTCAAGAACAGTATCTCAGAAGCCAGAACTTTCTTTTCCAGGATCTCGCTTGAGCTTTCATCTTACTTCGACAAAATCGGATCCAACTGCAAAGAACTGACAACCAATGAAACGCTCAAGATCCTTCATGCTTTTTACCGCGATCCATATGAATCCTTTGAATTTGATATCAATGATTCGATATATAAAGGACATTCTTTCAAAGAAAAGATCTGTCCGGACATGCCGAAATATGAAAAGAACTATTTTAAATTCAATGAAAGATATGGGCGTGTATTGTATCTTGAAAACTATCCGCAATATCTGAAGGGCAGGTTTGTTGCCGAGATATGCGGTCTCAATAAAAATCTTATCTATTCCATGAATATCTTAACAATTCCAACGGATGAAGCGGTCAAAGAAGCCGAAAACAAGCTCTTGGGCGTGAATACCAATATCACCAACTGGCAGCAGCGGCAAAATGCAAACAACAACTTTTCTGCCGTTATTCCTTATGATATGGAAAGCCAGCGAAAAGAATGTAAAGAATTGACACCATTGTGCCCATTGAAAATAAGGGTTTTAAGCTATTTATCTTGATGATATTTATATCTCTTGATTATCTTTTTATGTCTTTTTCTTAGAAAATACTTCAAAAGTATTTCAATAGCAAACTAAAATAATTAAATATATTTACTCTTTGGAATTCATTTTTACTTCAGAAATCAAAATCCCATTTTCATTATTTTCAATCATTTTAGGAATAAGCTCTTTGGAAAAAATTACTGTGCTTCTATCAAAATCAAATTGATACATATTCTTATATTTATCTTTTAGCAATTTGGTTAATGTATTACTAATTCCACAATTTAACAGAGCTATTTTTTCTTTATTATCTGTTCCATATTTAATTTTCAAATAAAAAGATTCCTCTATCAAATCTAACGAATGTAATATTTCGATATATTTTACAATTTCATTATCTATAAAATCATACTCTTCCTTTAATCTTACAATTGCTAAATTGTTTTTTTCGTGCTCACTCTTTTGAGAAATATCTGTCCAATACTTTTTATAACCGCCTCTAGTCTTATCTCCCCATTTACCTACATAAACTATTTGTGAACCTTCTCTGAGAGTATTCCAATAGTTTACCACTTCACTCACCATTTCTTTTATTGTAAAACCCATAATTCTCCAATTGATTAGCATTTTATAAAATTTTTGTGCTTCTACTTCTCTTAATCTTTTTAAATTATTATATTCTCCACCAACTTTATCTATCTTAGAGAAAAACAAGTAATCCATCACCGCGAACACTGTATCTAAGCTGTGAACCTTATCAATTTGTTTTAATCCTTCAGAAATTTGTATCTCCTTTTCAAATATATTAAATATGCTTACACTATTCTCAAAACATAGTTTACCCACTTTAGTTTTAGGTTTATTATCATATTCTTCTATGATTGAATCCGTAGATGAAATATTTTCCAAAATTTCTTCTGCTTTTTTAACCTCTTCAGCTTCAGAATTGTTATTTTTTAATAACGGATTATTTATCTCGTCAACAATTTTATCTGAATCTTCAACAAGAATTTTTCTACTCTTAACAAAACTTAAGGCATTGAAGTTAGTTCTACAATATTTTCCTTTGACAATATGGATTTCAGGCATTAAGTAATCTAAACTTCCTGTTTTCTCGTTAAAAATTTCTCCAAACCTACATACTCTTCCAATCAAATTCTTAAAAGAAGAGACTGACAAGTATCCGCTACCTCTACTTGGATCTAAAATAAACATTTTTGTAGCTGGAATATTTACACCTTCTAATAGAGTTGAGTTTGCAATAAGCATTCCTATCTCTGGAATATCCGCATATAAGCTTTCTATAAAATATCTAACTTGCTCAGGCATAGAACCATGATGATATATAATACCTTTTTCAACACAATTAGCCAATTCATAGTCATCATGCACATACTCTCTTAAATCATTAGCTGCTTTATTCAACACATTACTTTGTTTCAAAGATAATTTTCCATATAGTTCATTTGCAAATTCTTCAAGTTTCTTAGGGCTATTAAGATATATTATGTTCTTAGCATCACAATATTTAATAACAACATCAGAATCTTCTCCTAGACAATTAACCTCAATCTCAATAAATTTTTCTTTAAGTGGAGAATATTGATCTAATATCATCTTTTTATTGTTAGTCAAATCATAAAAATAAAACAATTCAGATTTAATATTTTCTTTTACCTTATACCAGTTAATATTACTAGTTATATGTTCTATATCTATACTATCTTTATTAGTTAAAAATGGAGTCAAATATTTCTGCACAATATTATTATTTCTTTTAGTACATATAATAATAACTGACGCTAATATTACACTTCGGTAATTCTCTTCTGAGAATTCATCTAACAAATTATGTGCTTCATCTACAACTAATAAATCAAATTTTAAATTCGGATTATTCTGTAACAACCGTAATAGCCTCTCTTGAGTTAATACAGCAATAATATTTTCATCATTACCATTATACATTTCTGGGTATGTTATTATTTTCCTATAACCAAATTTATCTATAATTCTTTTCTTAGTTTGTGCTAAAAGAGATTTTGTTGGAGAAACAATGCAGATCTTATTAAAATTATCATGATCAATAAATGACAATATCAATTCTGTTTTTCCATATGATGTCGGAGCTACAACAATCTGAGATTTTAATTTCAAGTTCACCGAAGTTTTAAACAGTTCATATTGTCCTATTGTTTGATACGACTTATTCCATTTATATTTAGCACTGGTTATATCATTTATAATAGTATGTAAATTATCGTAATTATCCGAATACTTTAAATTATTCTCTATAAATTGAGATATAGGAATAAATCCTTTGTTCAAACTAATTTCATATAGGGGCTTATAATCATGAGTAATTTTACTATATAGCAAAAATAATCTATACCCTAGTTTTTGAAGTTTAGTGTCTTCTAATCCAACTAGAAAAATACCAATAGATAATACTTTTTCTAATTCTAAATCAGACAAATCCTCATTTTTCAAAATTTTTTCATACAATCTAGGAAATTCGGTGTTATATAGTTTTCTAAGAGTCAATCTGTCCATAATAATCGTTCTCCACTAGTGTTGCCAAAAAATCTATTATCGCTTGATATGTTTGTTTTTGTATCGCAATTAATTTCAATTTTGAAAACTTCTTCGATTTTAGTATAGAATTGTACAATTCTTCTATTTTTGCTAAATCTATCTTTGTATCAAAAACACAAAACACTGTACCTCCTAAAACAACATTTTTGTCACAACTAGAGTATGATTTATTATCCCTAAGTATATTCAATATTGTATTTTTTTCACTAGTATCATCCAATGCGCTTCTAACACTATTCATTGCATTTAACCATAACTGTGAATTATGCTCGTTTAATCTTATATCCAAGTCATTTTTAGCAGCGTTAATTCGTTCACATACTTTATCCGTGGAATTTTTATACTTTCCTAATTCTCCAGCTTTTGATTCTATAATCCATAATTCCATATTAGAATCAACTGCTATAATATCAAAACCTTTTTTTGCATTTCTTTCTTCTAAGTTAAAAAACGGTGAAACAACTTTCATATCTGTGAATTCTCGCATCATTACATTTAATAATAGTTCACCTATAGCACCTATTTTTTTATTTTTATATTTTGGAATTCTATAATTTATCAGTTCTTTTACAGTAGCTTCAAATGAATGTTCATCAAAATCTGAAACTAGTGCATATTCTCCATGACAAATTTCTACTAATTCATCCTGTATTTTCTTCTTAAGATCTTCAGATAAGTATTTAACTTCTAAAATAGTAGTTTCACCATTTTTTCTTTCAACTATACCTTCCATCATTTTTTCCCTTTTAATACAAATTAAGCTTTATATTCTCCAGTAGCTTCTTTTATCATTCCAGTATGCCAATCTACTGTATCTAAAGGCATTTCATGGTATTTATCAAAGACTTCATAAAGGTATTTATATTTGATATTATTTTCAATTATCTTCTTAAGAGAGTCTGTATCCATTGAAATAATCTTCATTCCTGTGATGGTTTCTTCATCTCTTGTGTATGGAATAATTTTTCTATATCTGAAATCAGAAATCACATTTTTATCTAAATATGTACTAACAAACAAACTATAGTCAAATGGATTGTTAAACCTAATTCTATAATCTCCTAAATGTCTTGAAACTGGTTCCATCTCCATTCTTCTTTGATTTGTTCCATCAGCAAGTGTTGCTTCTAGTAACAACGCATGTTTTGGATAAGCTAGACACGCTTCATACTCATAAATGATATCCGCATATCCACCAGCCGCATGTGTTTTAGGTAATAGATTAGCTTCTAAAGATAATTGCATGAAGTCTAAAATATTTCCTTGTCTTTCACTCACCTTATACCATATTATTCCTAAAATATACTCGAAAATAGTCGGTATTGTAGCCTCGTCGGTAACAAGTTCTTCAATTCTTTTGTCATTACGATTTTCAAAACAATTTAGCAATTCAATAAGAACAGAATCGCTAAATCTCTTATCAATCATTTCATTGAATCTGCGATATCGTTCATCGTTGACATAAGTTGCTGCTTGTTCTGGACTCTTTAGCGTGATACCCAAATCTTTACTTAATGACTCATATACTTTATTGATATCAATTTCAAATGCTGATGAAATAGTTCCTAATTCAACATTAATCTGAAGATTATCATCTTTTTTAAATGCTTCTTTATAAAGATTATCCATTATTTCTTTAAAATAATACTTCGGAATCATATCAAGTTTAATCATTCTGTCTTCAAATATTATAGTATCAGTAATATTAAAATATCTTCTATTTAAATCAAAGTAATCAGATAGGGTTGCCTTTGCCTTAAATACATGTAAATATTTAAAGAATGTCTCTTTCAGTTCTTGCTCATTTTTACAATTAAAAAAAGGACATTGATTATTAATTGAGCTTGCTCCATTTTTCCTTATTATTCCAATATTTGTTGTTTTGAATATTAGGTTTCTCCATAATATTCCTGGCTTTTGATTGATTCCTTTCGCAGATTTTAGTAAAGATTCATAATCATTTCCACCATCAATGAATATATTCTTTATGTTTTCGTACAGTTTATAATATGGCTTATCATAGCTTCTACTTTTTCGGTTCATTCCAATTAAACAAATTAAATCTTCGTCTATATCTGATGTAACGATAATTTCTTTTGCAAATTGATAGTTAGGCATCTGTATAAGCCTTTTGTAAATTATTTCATCAAGTTCTATTTTATTTTCACGATACAACTTAATATCCGAAATAATTTCTTTTGCACTTTCCTCATCTTTAATTAAAGGAACAAAATAAGTAAATTCATCATAACTTAAATATCCAAGTTCAGTAAGACATTTAACAGTAATAATAAACGGTCTGACCATGCTTCCACTTACATCTATGCTAGTTTTAAGAAGCTGTCTTAAATAAACGAAGCTATCGCTATTGATATTAAACAAATTATTTGTTTTAAAATTCCCATTACTCGCTAAGCTTAAAAGCTCTCTACCAGCTTCCGTAATCAATCTGTCATCCGTAATTAAGCCAATATCTACCAAACCTGAAGTTTTTTCTCTGGCATCTTTATCTTTTCTTTTTGCATCCCCTGCAACAAATTCTTTATCTTTCATGAAATCATAATACTTTTCTTGCAATTCATTATTCCAATTCCAATCAGAATTTTTTATGATTCCATTATGAAATTCGTCTAATAACAACAATTGTTCTTCTATTTTTAAATTCAATTTTGCCATTCTAAAGCTTGTAGTTCCTATAACCCAGCAAAAACTTTGATATGGAATACTTATATTAGCCATTTACTCATTCCTCCAATCAACAGGGTAGTTAGTAATTAATACTTCTTCTGATAGGCTTTCTTTATCTTTTCTGTGATAATTACTATTTGAATAACTTTTATTTAAATAGTGGCAATAATATCCATTATTTTCAATCCAATCCTTCAATATTGTATTTATTTTATTTTTACACTTCAAAACATTCGACAAAGCAAATTTAAAGCCTTGTTTATTAGCTTCATCTAAAAAAGCAAGCAAATCTTTTTCGTCGTCATCAGCCCACATTCCATTTTCATTATATGTTGCACTTGTAATCAAATAAGGGGGATCACAATAAATAAAAGTATCTTGAGAAACTGAATCTAAGGAAATTTCTCTGAAATCTTTTTTCATAAAATGAATATCTTTCTTCTTTAATTCTTCCGAGAATAAAACTAATTTACTTCTCATCTTAGAGTTAAAATCTCTTTTACCAACTGGAAGGTTAAATTGACCTTTACGATTAAAGCGAATTTGATTGTTAAATGAATATACCATTAACACATATAACATAACATAATCAGTTTCTCCGATAAACACTTTGGAATTAAAGTCATCCCTTAATTTCAAGAATTTTTCTTTATTATACTTCGCCAATCCTGTGCTACTATTACAACCATAATATGCATATCCATATAAAGATGTATTAGATAAGCCATATTCATCAATAATATCATCTATTTTCTTTAGTAATGCATCCGTGCTACAGTCTTTAATGTATTTTATTAAATCAATTAGGTTCTCATTTATATCGTTAAAAATCACTTTAGAAGACAATGAGTTTATGCCTACATTCCCACCACCAGCAAATAAATCTAAAAACACCTCGGACTCATTAAATAAAGGCTGTATCTGTTCTAACAATTTAAATTTCCCACCAATATAATTGAAAGGACATGATATATTCATTTTCTTTTTTTCTTTTTCAAATGCTTCGCATAAAAAAAGTCTTTCCTTATTATCTTTAATATCTGATTTGCCTGTCGAAAAACTTTTATAGTCAGCTTCAAATATTTTAACCTTACCTTTTTTGCTGAGAATCCTCAAAATATCTTCATCTGATATTTTAGCGTTTGATCTATCATTTCCTTTATCCGACATATTATTGTATGAAAGCAATATATATTTAGCATCAGCATTTTCTATCAGTTCTTCAAAAGCTTTTGTTGCACTAATCATACAGTAGTCGCTTTTAAGAGCAGTTCTATCCATTTTTCTTGCAACACCATGAACCTCTGGTTTCTCCCATCGTGCTACATTTTCAAGCAAATGATACGCATCACAATATTGTCGCGAGTTATATGGAGGATCTAAATATAATAAATCACATTCTATTGTTTTTATAAGCTCATTTGCGTCAAGGTTATAGCAAGTATTATTAGAATTAAGTTCTTCTGGTAATAAAACATTCAATGTTAATTGCTTTTCAAAATTTGCGTTCTTTCTATATGCATCATAATGCCCAACTGTATTTGCAATCTTATCCATCGCATATAAAAGTGAGGTGATTAATATAGCATATTCTTTGAAATTTATTTCTTTATTAATAAAATTTTTTTCTATATCTTCTCTTATATATCCTATTTTGCTACAATCATCAGCAGAGAAAAATGTATCTGCAAAATTTTCACGCATGTAGTTGTTTTCGTTAGTTTTCACTTGATTATATTTGTATATAAGATCAATTATCTTTTTACTTGAATATTTCTCGTACCCAAACCAAGCATAATTGGAAATATAATTGCTATACAACAAATCATTTGTAATAAGCATTTTATCCTTAAATGCATTTGATACCGCTCCTGTACCGCTAAAAATATCTACAACTATGTTCACACCTTTACAGTTTTGTTCAACTGTTTTTCTAATAAACTCCGAAAGAGAATACTTATTGCCCAAATACCTTCTATTATTTATAAATGATTGCTTTAAACCTAGCTTTGACATTAAGAGTTCTGTATTAGTTGCTTTTTTCATTTCATCAACATGCAAAACATTTTTTATATCTTCAACTATATTTTCATCCCAAAAGTATCTGCCAGTTTCACTTTTAGGAATTGAAATATTTGCTTTGTGTATCAATTTATATAAATATGACTTAGAAATGTCTAATTCTCTTATCACATCTGAAACATTTAGATTTGCCACTATTATTCCTCCTTGCCACATTTTTATTATCTTAGTAGACATTATAGCACATTTGGCTTAATTATTTCATATTTACAAGATATTTTCAGATGCTAATCGCATCAAATAAGTAGAGAGAATTTATATCTTCAACTTTGTAAAAAGAGTATAACTAAAGAAAAAAAACGCTAAGTTCAACTAAAAAGTTGATGTAGAGAATTAAAAATGATGTTTTTTAGTTTTGATAG
>OGOP01002449.1_pt1 | contig 11440 bp, 8 predicted proteins | sample 1552591 | NCBI WGS metagenome assembly OGOP01 (sample SAMEA2580120, study PRJEB22360) | human gut metagenome | biome: human gut; feature: human-associated habitat; material: faeces | place: Denmark | collected 2008/2010 | reverse complement strand
ATTCAGTATCATGTTAACTTTAATTGACTTATTTTTTACTACCATAAAAAAATACCTTTCACTTAAGTTCTTGAGTTAACTTCATAGCTAAATCCACTGTTACATCAGAATTATAATGCTGATGTTCTCCCCAACGTCCCAAACCTATTACACCTTTCTCTTTGCTCCATAAAAGTAGCTTTTTCATAATTTCTGGTTTTTTGACCGTATTCAATGGATAGGCATATTGATTCATGTACTTAAAATTATTATTAGGCTCTTCCATACTAATTCGTTCACTATTAGTTTCAGTCCAATAGCCTCTACTATTAGGGCAGAAATTGTGACGCACAAGTATTCTATGGTAGGATAGTTTTGGATCCGGATAATAAATCCACTGGCACTGTGTATTTAAATTTTCTGAAAAATATTCAGTTTGAATAGAGCTAAACTTTAATTCATGAATACTGCTCTTAATATCTTCTGGCATACCTGTAATTTCATCAAATTCCATCCATGGAATTGTTGTGATAATAACATCCGCCTGATACTTTTCGCCATCTGTAGTTCTTACTATTTTATTAGTAAAATCTATTTTTTTTACAGTTTTACTATACTCAATATTATTTTTAATTGCATTTGCTTGAGCAATAAGTGTTTTGTACTCCTTTTGCTCTTCTGTTACAGGAGAACTTTTTTGTGCACTTGTTTTGATATCAAGTGGTTTTGTTGTTATAAGTGTAACTTTTGTATAACCGCCGTTGGTGTCGTTTACTGTTTTTACATCAACGTTAGAAACTAAATCTCTTACACCATTCAAATTTGAAGCACTATATCCGGAACTCTGAACTTTAGGGATAAGTATTACATATTTGTTGTCAGATTTTTTTCTGACCATAACATTGTCATTGTATCCATTTGATGTAAATAATGTAACATTTACAGAGTTGTTTGAAGATTTTTTCAAATCCAATTGTACAAGATTATTCCCGCCGTTTGCAAATGTTCCAGATACTGGGGCTGATGCAATTGCAAGCAACAAAGCTATACCTATTATTTTAGATTTTTTCACTGCCATTTTCTACCGTTAAAATTTTCCCTTATATTATATAATACTTTGAGATTGAAAAAATTGCCAATTTGTTAAAATTTTGTGCTTTTATGTTACAATTTATGAAGAAATTATAGCACAATTAATAGGAAATGTATCGTATGAAAAGCGGATTTACGGCAATTATTGGCAGGCCAAATGTAGGCAAATCAACATTATTAAACCAAATCTTAGGACAAAAAATTGTTATTGCTACGGATAAAGCCCAAACAACTCGAAAAAGAATTAAAGGAATTTACACAACAGACAAGGGACAAATAGTCTTTATTGATACTCCAGGAGTCCACAAACCATTGAATAAACTGGGCGAATTTCTTCTTGAAGAATCCAAAATGGCTGTGCCTGATGCTGATTTAATAATTTTTCTTGTAGACGGTTCAGAACCTGCCGGAAAGGGTGATAAATGGATTGCGCAAAATTTGCTTCAAACAAAAATCCCAATTGTGATTGTTATGAACAAAGTTGATAAATTGAAAAAACTTAACAAAGTTGAAGAAAATTTGTTAACTTACAAACTTCTTTTTGAAAACAATTATCCTGTTGTAAGAATTTCAGCTAAAACCGGTAGAAATATTGATACATTAATAAAAAATATTTATAAATATCTTCCGGAAGGCGATTTGCTGTATCCTGAAGATGTTGTGACAGAAGAAACTATGCGAGATGTCACAGAGGAAGTTATCAGAGAAAAAATTCTGCTTAATACTTCAGATGAAATTCCACACTCTGTTGCCGTAAAAATTGAAAGTTATACCGAAAGTGATGATATAGATAGAATTTATGCATCAATTTTTTGTGAAACAAAAAGCCAAAAGGGAATTTTGATAGGTAAAGGCGGAAATCTTCTTAAAAAAATCGGAACAGAAGCTCGTTTAGAATTAGAAAAAATTGTAGAAAAAAAAGTTTTCTTAGGATTAGAAGTCCAGATAGATAAAGATTGGCGCAAGAAACAAAGTTCTCTCAAAAATTTTGGTTACGAGCAAGAAAAATAATCAAAGTTTCGTAAAAACGCCAAACTTTAAACGTTCAGTTTATAGCCACCGCCATAAATTGTTTCGATATATTTTTTGCCGTCAGAAATTTTATCGATTTTGCTTCTCAAATGGCGGATGTGAACACGAATTGTTTCAATGTCATCATCCGGAGAATAGCCCCAGATGTCTTTTAATAACTGGGCTGATGATACCATATTGCCGTGGTTTTGGAATAGTAAATTAAATATTTCAAATTCAATAGGTGTTAATTTTGTTTGCTTCTCATTGATTTTTACACTGTAAAGTTCCGGCAATAATGTAATCTCTCCAAGAGTTAATAACTCTCTTGTTGAAGCACTTTCAGGAATTTGGCGTGTGCGTTTTAGTAATGCTCGAACTCTGACTTGCAACTCTTCCATTTCAAAAGGTTTTACAAGGTAATCGTCAACTCCTATATTGAACCCTTTGACCTTATCATTTACCTGTGAAAGAGCCGTTAACATAAGAATTGGAATGTCTTTTGTTTCATCATTTTTCCGAATTCTCTGAGCAACAGTAAATCCGTCTACATCAGGCATCATAACATCAAGCACAACAAGTGCCGGTATTTCCTGTTTGCATAACGCAAACCCTTTAACACCGTCATAAGCCTGAATTACTTTATATCCGCAAAGTTCGAGGTTTACTTTTATAAGCTCATTAATTGCTAAATCGTCGTCAATTACTAAAATCTTATTCATACTTGAATTCTATAAATAAAAAAAAAAAAATACAATAGTTTTTGTTAAAAAATATTAATAAAAATAGTCCATTGGAATGATACATTATAGCCTATTTTCGGGCATATTTATTTGAAAAGATTTGTAAATAAATTTATAAAAAGTGTAAATTTTACAAATTTTCGGATTTTTATTGTATTATGGTAATTGCGCAAGCAATTGGTAGAAAGTTATAAGTATACATTTATAGGAGGCACATGAATTGGCAGTAACATCACCTTTTACAGCATTTAAGAACGGTAAGAAAGAAATCCATTTAGGACAACACGTTTTAGCAGAGTTTTTTGAATGTGATCCAAACACATTGAATAGTTTAGATAAAGTAGAAAAATGTATGGTGGATGCCGCCCTTGAATGTGGTGCAACTGTTGTGCAAAAATGTTTTCACATGTTTAATCCTTATGGGGTTTCAGGCGTTGTAATTATTTCTGAAAGCCACTTGGCTATTCACACTTGGCCTGAACTTGGTTATGCAGCTGTAGATTTGTTCACTTGTGGCGACAAATGCGATCCTAAAGTTTCTTATGAATTTTTAAAAAAGAAATTCAATTCTAAAAAAGCAACTTTTTCTGAATTGAAAAGAGGAATTATTGACGAAGAAACTCTTAAAGTTGCAGAAAAACCTTTTGAAATTATGCAGCAATTTGCTGACTAAGGATTAAGAAGTTTTTATGTCTATTGGATAAATATTTTGATTAGCGCTATTTTTACTCACTTAAATAGCGCTTTTTAAATGAGTTAATTTATCCTAATGTTTTACTGTTTATATTTATGTTAGAATTATTTGTAGTGAAAGAATAAGAAAAAGGAAATATAAATATGCTTAGAACCGGAATTGTAGGATTACCGAATGTTGGAAAATCAACTTTATTTAACGCTTTGACAAGTGCAAAAAACGCTCAGAGTGCAAATTATCCATTTTGTACCATTGAGCCGAATGTTGGAGTTGTTAATGTGCCAGATGAAAGATTGCAAAAACTTGCAGAACTTTGTAAAACTGATGTGATTATTCCGACAGCAATTGAGTTTGTTGATATTGCAGGGCTTGTAAAGGGTGCAAGTAAAGGTGAAGGTCTTGGAAACCAGTTTTTGCACAATATCAGAGAAGTTGATGCGATAATTCAGGTTGTAAGATGTTTTGATGATCCTAATACAATTCACGTTTCTGGTAAAGTTGATCCGTTGGATGATATAGAGATAATTAACACCGAATTGGCACTTGCTGATATGGCATCTGTAGAAAAACAAATTGCAAAGGTTGCTAAAGTCGCAAAATCGGGTGATAAAGAAGCAGTTCTATTGTTGTCAGTACTTGAAAAAATGCAAAAATTGCTTGAAGGAGCGTCATTTATTAATGTAAATGATCATTTCAATGAAGACGAAATTCCTGTTGCAAAAAGCTTGAATTTGATGTCAACAAAACCTGTAATTTACGCGGCGAATGTTTCTGAATTCGACTTGAAAGACGGAAACGATTATACTAAGAAAGTAGGAGAATATGCTAGTGCCCATGGGGCAGAAATGGTAATTATTTCTGCAAGAATAGAGGAAGAGTTGGCAGAACTTTCTCCGGAAGAGGCAACTGAATACTTACACGATTTAGGCGTTGAAGATAGCGGAATTAACCGTATGATTAAGTCGGTTTACAGTCTATTGAATTTGAGAACATTTATTACTGCTGGCGAAAAGGAAGTTCACGCTTGGACAATTCCTGCCGGAGCAAAAGCTCCTCAGGCTGCCGGTGTAATTCATACAGACTTTGAAAAAGGATTTATCAGAGCAGAAATTACTCCTTACGAAGAGTTTGTTAAAAACGGTTCTTATTCAGCTTGCAAGGATAAAGGTGTAACCCGCTTAGAAGGTAAAGACTACGTTGTACAAGATGGTGACTTGGTACATTTTAGATTTTCAGTGTAATAAGGAATTCTATGTGTGATAAGGAAATAGATAACTCTGAAAAGAATATTGTTTATGGTGTAGATTGTGATACTTTATTAAGAGAAGCATTGGATTTGGGTGAACAAGAAGCCTTCCAAAAATTCTTAGAGGTAATTTCTTTATATCCTGACTGCGATTATGCATATTATCAAATTGCCTTGTACTATAAAAAGTATGGATGCTATAAAGATGCTATTAAATATTTGTCAAAGGCAGTAGAACTTCAGCCTGAGAATGATTATGGTTTCGCAGAATTAGGTTATTGTTATGAAGCGTTGAACAAGCTTAAAAAAGCAGAAAGATACTATCAAATAGCATTGAACTTAAATTCTGATAACCCAATTACAATGTATTATTGGGCTGATTATTTGGTAAGTAAGAAAAAAGACTTTCATAGTGCTGAAGTAGTTATAAAAGAACTTGTTTTTCGGTATCCGGAAGTTGCAAATTGGCATAGACTTTATGCAGATACTTTGTCTGAATTAGGAAAAGTTCAAGATGCAAATGAAGAATATAGAAAGGCTGTAGAATTAGCCCCAGAAGATTGCATTATTTTAAATAATTATGGGGTTTTCTTGCTAAATAATGGAGAGCCGGATGTCGCAAAGAAATATTTGAAACAGGCTATTGAGATCAATCCAAGTGAAAAGTTGTATAAAGATAATCTTTACTTAGCAACAAAAGCGTCAACCAGATACTATAAATTTAAGTTTAAATATTTGAATAAATTATTTGGACCAATTTTAGATAAACCAAAGCTTGTATTTTTTATTATTGCAATTTGGTTTCCGCTTTCAAAGCATATTTTAAAGTTCTCAGTTAAGCATTTTGAACAAACTAATAATATTTTAATTTATAAAGCTGTTATTATTGTAACGATTTTGTTACTGCTATTTTTATTAGTTAATGCTATTGCTGAATTTATAACTTGGTTTTTGATAAAAACAAAACTTATAAAGTAGCACAAATTTTTCCTAGCATCTAACAGTTGGGGTAATGATTAATTTTATCTGCTTAAAAGAGTTAATTTTTCACCAACATTATGCTCAATTTTATTAATTTGTGCGTATGGGTTTGACACAAAGTTATATTGAGGATTGTACATTGTGCGTCTGCCGGTAAAGCTTGGTTGATTGTTATTCCCAATGCTATACAAAATTAATGTTGAATCTTTGAATGAAATTGGTTTGTTGCCATCAGCCACAATTTGGTTGTAATCATTAACTTTGTATACAGTTTGGTCATTTTTGTCGGCATTCTTAAATTCCATTCCAGGGCGTAAGCCGTATTTTACACCTGCATTTCCACCGTAGCCTTCGTTAAGGTCAATATGTTCAAGAGTTAATCTCGCTGGATCATAATATTTGTCATATTCGTGGTTCAAACCTGCTGTGTTGAATACAGAAATTGTCATTCTTCCATCAGGGCATTGTCTTAACAATGCAGAAACCTTTGTTTCTCCGGTTTCTTTGCCTCTTAAACCTTTAGAATGGTCTAATTCATCGTTATAGATAAGTTTTTCAAATTTTGCACTTTGTTCTTTTAATGCGAATGGTGCTCCGGAGTTTAAAGGTTCAAGCTCAGGACGTTTTCTTAGTGCAAATTGGTAATCCATATTGTCTTTGAATACTTTTACAAACTCTTTGTAATTAGAATCTTCCGGATTAATCCATTCATTATGGATTACGTTTCTGTTTTGTAAGTATATGTTTTTTGTTGTTGTTTCGTAACCTGTAGAACCTAATTCGTCACCCGCAAACAATGTAGGGTTCCCTGTCAATGCAACTAAGAATTTTGTTTGACCTAAAAGTTTTGACATTGCTGGGTCAATAATTCTGTGCATTGTTTCATCTTTGAGTTTTTTCTTTTCATCAGCGTTTAGACGTTTGTTTTTGTCAGGTTCAATGTAATCCATTTCGCTTAAAACAATGTCTAGTGCGATATTGTAATCTTTGGTGCCAAATCCGTCGGCTTCGTATACTTTACCTAAATGACGGCTGTTAGAAAGATTTTTGATAGCTTCAAGCATTTTGCTATAAATGTATTCTTTCCTTTCGTGGTTCAATCCAATTCTTTCTTTGGCCTTGCCCATTCCGCTGATAATTGATTCACTTTTCGCAATTGCGAGGTTGCTTACACGGTCATAGTTAAATCCGTCAACTTCGCCTCTGCTAGGGTTGTCGCCGTAGCCCATTCCGTGAAGAACTTTGTAGGCTCTGCTTCTGTAATCATAGTTCGCAGGGTCAGTTAAATCAGAGTAAACCAAACCCATATCCATTGAAAAACCGTCAAGTGCACGGCATTTGTCGTGGTTGCCTGCAAATGTGTATGTGTACATTAATGATTCTAACGGTTCTGAGTTTAAGAAGTTGCCTTCTCCGACAAGTTGCTTTAGAATTGTTTCACCTTGTTCTGTACCCCTTTCAACACCATTTTCATCCGCAAATAATTTGCCGAAAATACCTGTTAAAGTAGAAGAGAAGTAAGTGTAGTTTGCTGTTGTTGTAAAACCAGCTTCATTGATTAATTTTTTTACAGCTTCTTTAGAGTCACCAAATCTTGAGCCGGATTTTGAGCCGTAACCTTTTTGATATATTGAGCCTTCATCAGTTACTTCGGCTGCAATATATGCATCTGGGTGGTATTCTTTTACGGCATCAGTAAATTTTGACCAGAATTTTATAATTTGGTTCCAAGTAAATTCAAAATCTGTTTTTTGGTTTCTGACAGATTCAATATCGCCGATATCTTTTGTTGCGTCAATTCTCCAGTCTAAACCTGCTTGGGTTCGGTCGATAATCATATCTGCAAGCTTGAAACTATTAGCATTTGTGCCTTGAATTGATTTTAATAATGCTTTTTCCAATTTCTCTTTGTCAGAAGATCCGATTTTATTTATGTTTTTTCTTAATTTTTTTACAACTGAAATCGCTTCATCTTCTGGACTGTCGGCAATAATTCCCATTCCTGCAAGAGAAGTTTTTTTCAATTCATTGTAGTTGTAGGCGATTTCACCGGTTTTTTCGTCGAATGAAAATTCTGCTTTCGGATCAACTCCTTTGATAACGGCAAAACGTGCAATTTCCGCAGTTAATAGTGGGATTACATATTTGCCGTAAGGAGTTGCATTTCCATACTCGTTGTGTAATTTGCTGTCATTTGGAAGTTTGGCTTCAACTGCATTTAAAACTTCTGTTGCCAAAGCATTCATTTCTTTAGTGTACATTTGATCAGTTAGTTCATAAGCTTTTCTGTATTCTGGGTTGATATGTTGGTTGTTTCCTTTGAATATTTCGTATCTTGAAGTGCCGATTTCATCTTCTATATTAGCTCTTTTAGAAACATAAGGAGAACTCAATACGCTTGCGATATCGTCGCCAATTTCAATTGAATCAAGTGGTAAATCCATTAAACCTTGGACAATTGCGTCTTTGTACAAGTCGACTGTATCAGTTCCGTTTAAGTCGTATGAATCGTTTAATACATTTTTAACAACTTTTTCAGAAAGTCTCAAATCTTTAGGGAAAACTTTTCCATCGGATTGTTTTTCAATAAGTTTAACAATTTCTTCCGGATTTTTGCTGTTAATATTTTTCAAATGTTGAGCAACATTCAAGTTCAAAATTTGGTTAGTTTTCTTTGTCCAGTATTTAGCAGAAGAAACAGCATAGTCCTGAACTTCCATGTTTTTTTGTTTTAGTAATTTTGTTTTTGCTGAACGTTCTTCTGGGTCAACAATATTTCTAAGAGATTGAGTGTCAGCGTGAGATGGAACGAAGTTTAATTTTGCGATATCAGGGTTTGCATCCCAAGTATAGAATCCACTTTCGTGTTTGCCGTCAAGACCGAAATATTCAAATTGCGCAACTGCACGAGTAGCTTCTCCACTTTTTAGATCCAGTTTTTGTCCATCTTTAGCGTTTTTGTTGTAGTCACTCAATAGTTTTATGTTGCGTTTATATGTTTCGGGGTTGATTTTAAAGCTGTATGGAACAACAGTATCGTTGTGAGTATTAATGTCTAAATAATCTTTGTCCAAATGCTTGTATGCTTTGATTAGTTCTTTGTCAGAAAGTTTGTCTGCATCAACGAGTCTGTCATCATAGATTTGAATATATGTCGGTTTATTTTTATCGTAGTTTGAAGATTTTTTTACTTCAATAGTGCCATCTTTTTTCTGAACGAATTTGTATGGAGAATTGATTAATCTATGCGTCACGTGGTTAAGTTTTTTCCCAAATACGCCAAGGCTGAGCGGACTGTCTTGAAGTCCTGAAATGTTGAACCAGTTGAAATAAGGAGATTTGTCGCCCCATTTCAAAACGTGTTGGAAGTGTATACCTTCCAATCCTTCGTTTACGTATGCGCCGTCAGATACTAGGTTCATGCCTTTTGCAAACAATTTTTTTTGCAAAGAAGTGTAGTTGTTGATGTTTCCTAAAGAATTTGCCATTTGGAAGCAGTTTTTATTCCAGTATGCGTGAGCAGATAAGCTGTCATCGGTGAATAATGGAGTTGTGATAACTCTTGTGAAGTTGTTAAGTTTTCCGTCATCTAAGTCTTTTTCGATTCCGGCAAGAGATCCGCCGATTTTGTTGGCAAAGTTTTTAGAAGATTTTAGTACTGATGTAATTTCTTCCGGAGATTTCATTACAACATTGTTTTTGTCGTCATATTTCCAAATAACATTGTAGTTATCAGGGATAATAAGCTTCATAGCCCCACCTTTTGTGGAGGTTGAAACTCTGTCAGAAACAATATTATAAATGTCATGAGCTGTATTTTTAGAAGCTCTTTCGTCAATCTTGTTTCCTGCATCAAGTGCATATGCAGGAGCTCCATGAGTTCCTTTCGGATAAAGTTTGTAGTGGTATGCAAAAGCTTCGTCCGGAGCAATGTCGTAATCTCCGGCAAGGTCTACTTTTGTCGGTTTCCCACTTTGGAGTTTAATTCCATGCTCGTTGCTGTATGGATCTGCATCGTATTTTCTCAAAATGTCAGTTACATAGTAGTTGTTATTGTTGTCTTGCCCGACAGAAAAAAGTTCCAAATAGCAATCGTACTTGTTGTCGTCGTAGACATAGTTAAATTCGTATTCTCTATCTCCATATTGAGATTTTGTCGGCTTGTAACCTTCAAAATTCACATTGTTTCTTGTTTTGGGTTGATTTAAATTTAAACTGACTTTCACGTGAAAAACTCCTTACTACTCCATTTATAACTCAAGTGAAGAAAAATTTTTGTCATAATATATTATATTATTAAGAAATTTTTACAAAAAAAGTTATAATGTTATGTTCTTGCTATAATCAAGCTTGAAAAGGAGAAAATTAATGCAAACAATGGATATGAAATGCGATGTAAAAGATATAAACTTGGCAGATCAAGGTAAAAACCAAATTGAATGGGCGTTTAAAGATATGCCTGTTTTGAAACAAATCCAAGAAAGATTTATAAAAGAACAACCTTTCAAAGGTTTAAGATTGTCTGCTTGTGTTCACGTTACTAAGGAAACAGCAGCTTTGTGTGTTGTAATGAAAGCAGGTGGAGCGGATGCTGTTTTAGTTGCTTCAAACCCTTTATCTACACAAGATGATGTTGCGGCTGCATTGGTAAAACATTACGGAATTCCGACATTTGCAGTAGCCGGAGAATCTGTTGAACAATATAAATCACATATTAGAGAAGCTTTGGATCACAATCCTGATATTATTATTGATGACGGATGTGATATGGTATCAATGATACATGCTGACTATCCTGAGCTTGCGTCTAAAGTTATTGGTTCTACAGAAGAAACAACTACGGGTATTATTAGATTACAAGCTCTTGAAGCTCAAGGGGCTTTGAAATTCCCTGCAGTTGGGGTTAATACAAGTTTGACAAAACACTTGTACGATAACAGATACGGCACAGGTCAAAGTTCTTTTGACGGAATTTTACGTGCTGCAAACATTTTGATTGCCGGAAAAACAGTAGTAATTTCCGGTTACGGATGGTGCGGAAGAGGTTGTGCTCTTCGTGCGAAAGCTCTTGGGGCAAACGTGATTGTTTGTGAAGTTGATCCGCTTAAAGCTCTTGAAGCTGCTATGGAAGGCTACAGAGTAATGCCAATTGCTGATGCTGCAAAGGAAGGCGATATCTTCTTGACAGTAACAGGAGACAAGCATGTAGTTGATGTAAAACACTTGTTGTCAATGAAAGATGGCGCTTTTGTCGCAAATGCCGGTCACTTCGATTGGGAAGTTAATGTTAGTGATTTGAAAGCTTATGCAACAGAAATTAAACAAATCAGACCAAATCTTGAAGAATACAAATTGAATAACGGAAAATCAATTTATGTGTTGGCAGAAGGCAGACTTGTTAACCTTGTTGCAGCAGAAGGTCATCCGGCTAGCGTAATGGATATGAGCTTTGCAAACCAAGCTTTGGGTATTGAATTCTTGGTTAAAAATAAAGGTAAATTGGAAAAGAAATTGTACACTTTGCCTCATGAAGTTGATGTAAAAATTGCGGAATTGAAATTAAAATCAATGGGAATTTCAATCGATACATTGACTGCAGAACAAGAAGAATACTTGCATAGCTGGAAGTTTTAATTAAAACTTGAAAATTAAAAAAATAAAAACTGGTACAGTGAAAATTGTGCCAGTTTTTAT
>OGOP01002445.1_pt1 | contig 11454 bp, 7 predicted proteins | sample 1552591 | NCBI WGS metagenome assembly OGOP01 (sample SAMEA2580120, study PRJEB22360) | human gut metagenome | biome: human gut; feature: human-associated habitat; material: faeces | place: Denmark | collected 2008/2010 | reverse complement strand
CCAATAACTACTAAAATCATCATTAACGTGATAAAATCCTTACATGGAAAATTGACAATACTATTTGTCACTCACGACAAAGAGTTAATGCGTATTGCCGATAATTTGATAGTAATGAAAGATGGTCAAATAGTGGAACAAGGTGATTTTCAACAATTAATATCCAACGACGGAGAGTTTACCAAAATTACAAAGACTATAATATAAAGAAGGGAATATTCGCCAAGAGATAGCAACGGATATGCCAAAAAAAAAATTACAAATTGAGACGCGTTGCGACGGTCGTGTACTTATTTCACTTTTTGTTGAAAAGTCGTGTGCTTTTGGATAATACTTTGTCAACAGAAAAAATCTTTTCCAAGAAGTTGGAAAACAAAGACTAGAAAAAAAAAGACCTTAAAGAAGTGAAAACAAATCTAGATTAAAATTTCAACACAATTACATATCATCAACAAGAGAACACAAACAATGTCAGCTGAACCCGAAATACCAAAAGTTGAAGTTCCCAAGTTAGAAGAATCTGTTACTGAAGATACTCCAGCCCCAACAACAGATGACCAAAACAACCAGACGCCGCAAGTCATTGATGTTGAAAAGCTACAACACGAATTTCAGGAATCGGCCAAAAGATACTTGGTGGAACAAACAGCTCAAGTGATCGTTCCATCATTTGCCAAGTGGTTTGATTTGAGCAAAATACATGACATTGAGAAAAAATCGTTGCCAGATTTCTTTGTTGAAGATGGCTCCGGTTATAAATCATCACAGGATTACAAGTACATTCGAGATTTTATTGTCAATACTTTTAGATTAAACCCCAAGGAATATTTGACAATTACTGCTGTTCGTAGAAATTTGTCAGGGGATGTAACCAATATAATAAGAATTCATCAATTTTTGGAGCAGTGGGGGTTAATCAACTACCAAATTGACCCTAAAACCAAATCATCAGTTTTGGGCCCACAATATACTGGCCATTTCCAAATCACATTGGATGCACCACAAGGCTTGGTACCATTTGTTCCAGAAAATGCCGAATTGACAAAGGCAACTCCATCAAATGTTACAAAGACTGACGACTTGAACAACGAAAATATACCTACCGCAAAGGAAAATGAGTTGCCATTGAATTTGGAAATCAGACGTAATGTCTATGCAACTGGGGAAAAGAAGACAAATTACAAAACCAACAATATTGTTCATTATTCGTGCAGTATTTGTGGTAAAGATACAACTGAGGTCAGGTATCACAACTTGAAAATAAAATCCTACATGTACAACCCAACATCAACCATAAACAATGCCAGTGTTTTATGTGAAATTTGCTATGACCAAGGCTTGTTTCCACTGAGCTTTCATTCGTCTGATTTTATTCAATTGAAAAAAACCGAAGAAGGAGAGAAATGGAGCGAACAGGAAATCTTGTTATTATTAGAAGGTATTGAAATGTTTGGAACTTATGAACCACCATCTTCTACTGGCCCAGTAAATGTCAATGCAAACTTGAACAATCAATGGGATAAAATCAGTGAACATGTTGCTACGAAAACCAGAGAACAGTGTATCATCAAGTTTATCCAATTACCAATTGAGGACAAGTTCTTGACAAAGTTAATAAAAGAAGAAAACGAAAAAGACACAACAAAAAGTGTAGTATCACAAAGCTTGGTACAGGATATTGCTGCCAAATTAGTTTCTACTACTGAGGGCCGTGAATTTATCCTGCAAAATGCTGAAGAAAATTTAAAGCATGCACAATTGGAGCAAACAAATTTGGTGAACCAAGTAATTGAATTGACATTGGAGAAGTTCAATTTGAAATTGAAAAAGATTGATGAATTGCAAGCTAATTTGCTCAAGTACGAAAATCAATTGAACTTAGAGAGAAAACAGATTCTTCTCGAAAGATGGGTCCAATTTGAAAAGATATCCAAGTTGAAAGAATCAAACCCCGAATTATCCACTGTTTTGGATGACTTGCTTAAACCAGTCAAGATCAATGAAATACACAAGTCTGTCAAACAGAGTAATCAAACCGAAAATGGCGACGATAAAATGGATGTTGATGAAAGCAGTAATGAAAATGATGACAACACTTCCAAGTTGCCCGTGAGTGTCAAAGAACCCAAGGCTTACCAATTTTGGTCTGGCTAAAAACTTCTGTATCTAATAGGTATTTTTTTTATAGTTTTGTATTTTTAATAATAGAGAAAACATGGTTAAATCTGACGTAGTAGTACATTATTTAGTATATGCTAGACAATATCATTTTAAAAGAATATCTAATAAAAACAAACCGAACGTAACAACATAATACTTTTCATGATTTGGTTCTGCCTCGACTTTGTGATTGACTATTTATCTTTACCCCTTCAAGTTGTGAATGATGGTTGTTATTTGTGGCATCTGGAGACTCTGATTCTTTCGAGAACACTATTTGTGGTACTGTAGAAGTTCTACTTGATTGCATATCATCTTGATTTAAAGTAGGCTGGGGAGTCTGCGTACCAGATTCTGCACCTAACGTGGTATCACTTCCTGTTCTGTCTGCTTCCACTACATTATCGTGGTCTATTGGTACTGAAACACCTGGCTGCATAAACAGTGGATTTCTAGCTGCAGCAGATATACTCAACATTGGATTCTTTGGAAGTACAGCTACTCCAGGGTAATGCCGTGTATCAATACTGGAACTTCCGATCGTGCTTGAAAAAGACGTCTCCGATGAGGGTGTGGAGGGTACCGAGGAGTTGATTTTTGATGCCAATATGTTTCTAATACTCTTCGAATTCTCACTCTGTCGTACTGGACTCAAGCTGGGAGCTCTAATACGAGAGGTACTTCGGTCACGACGTGTCAAGGCTCTTCTTATAGGCAATGTCTTTTCTGATTGGGTAATCAGTTGAATATCATTACAGTTTTTAATTTGTCCCTTTCTGTAAAAATCAATAAACATCCTTCTGTAAGCATAGGCACAGTCCTGTCTGAAGACCCTTATCAAACCAAACTGGTCAGTGGTGACAATGATATCGCCACTCTGAACAGTATCCTCAAGTTTGTGGTTCTTTGAGTTGCAAGTGAAACAGCTTGATGGGCTGATTCGACAGCTTTCCCCACGTCTTTTGAGATCATATATCAAATCGTCTGATAACAATAAATGCTTTTTGGTGGACTCAGGCGCAAAAATAGCGACGTTGCATCGAGAATGATGTGCATGGAAGCAGGTGTAGCTGTTATTTTCATTGGCCACAAAGTCGTACTTTCGATCTTTATCTTCCTCTAAGAACTTGTTCAAAAATTTGTTCAACGATACAAACTTTGAATATTTTTCGTGCTTGTGGTGAAAGTCTGAAATGTGTTGTTTACCATCAATCATAAACTCCTTCAATGATTGTTTGAGTTTGTTATTGATAATTGAATTGTTGTTTTCCCAGATATAACAATAGTGGTCTTCAGATCCAGAAATAATGTATTTTTGGTCATCACTGCTGTGGGCAACAATCGACGACGAGTTGTTTGTTAGTCCTCGGAATCTTGTTATTAATCTTTTTTGCGTAGTGGTTATGATTCTGACCTTGGAATCGTTTGTTGTGACCAAAACAGTCCACTTGTCCAATTGACCCGGTACACCTGAGCCCTGATATAGATCGTTATCGAAAACTTTGATCCCAGTAATTTTATTACCATTTTTATTAACAAATGGATGAACTATTGATCTCTCTTTGATCTCTACTCTAAATACCTCAAACAATCCCTTGGTTTCAAGAATAAACAAAGAGCCATTGAATCCGCCAACAAAACAATGTAGACCATCAGGCGAAAACTCTAATGCAGTAATCAACACTTCATCGCCCAAGTTCTTACTATACGAAACCGAGTTTTCTAGAACTGACCAAAGACGAACCCCGTTATCAAGAGACCCACTAAGAAAGAATCTGTCATCCAGCGGATGAAACTTTACCGAAGTTACAAAATCTTCGTGCTCAAAAGTCTGAAGACACCGGTCACGATCTACGTGCCATAGCTTGACAGTCTTGTCCATACTCCCAGTAATCAAAAAATTATTTTTGCTCCATGCCAATGACAACACACTGCTGGAATGACCTCTGAACTCGCGCACTGGCTGTCTATGGAACACCGGTGCTGTATCAAAAACACTATCTCGTTTGTTGCTGCGTAGTGGTTGGCCATTCTCCTTCTCGAGTTGGTTGAATTCCATTCTTGCAAGTGGAGACGAAATAACCTTCCATATTCTTATGACAGAGTCTCTTCCTGCTGCTGCTAAATATTTCCCATCCTTGCTAAACTCCATGACAAATATTTCTCTTCTGGTGTCTCCTCCGAAATCTTCATCATGCAGTAATCCGTCGTGCTCATCTTCTGTTTCAGCTTCCGCGTCACCACTATTAACAGCCGTCTCATTGACATTCAATTCCTGGGCCAAAAACAAATTATTCACAACCCTCGGACTCTGTTTATTTCTGCGAGTGGTTTTTACGTATTTGGGACTAAGAAATGATTCATAGGTAAGACCAACGTACGGCGGTTCTTGATCAATAGGGATATCCATATCCAATCCCTCAGTACTGGCAGGAAACATGACCTTTTCACTTAGCGTATGATTATCAAATGTTGAATTATTACCTGTGACAATTTTCTCAAAAGATGCTGGCGAGTCCGAATTGTCTACTGTTTCAAACATGGAGTCATCAGTCTCATCGTCTATTATCGAGGTACTATCATCCATATCATCATTATATAACGACGAGTTATCGTCATCAACAAATTGTTTGCTATATATAGAATCTCGTTTACCATTTTTGATGCTCGATCTCCGACTAGCCAGTGAAATTGACTTTAATTCAGATTGAGTTAATGTTTTGGACAGACCCTTCAGATCTTTAGACTTTTTGATCAACTTATTGAAAAATCCGGTCTTTTTTTGAGTTATATGGGAATCACTAGTGTTGGAGGTGTGTAAAGTTTCCGATGATGCCATTATGCTGGATAATAAATGAAAAGTGGTATGGAAAAAAAAGTGTTCAACAGCAATTATGATTTATTGCTTATATTGACTTATAAATATACAAAATATGGATTCAGGTTGTTGATCTTGGATTATCCAGTACAACCGGTATCTGTTGAAAACAATAGGAATTGGCGGAGAAGTGTAAGTGGGAAAAAAAAATAATCACAGAAAACAATGACATTGATTATTGGGCAACGGAAAAATGGTAATAGCAAGCAAGATTTTCTAACCATTACTAATGTTTGTAATATATCCGATATTTTTTTTTTCCACATGAATATCTGTTAGGACAAACTTCACAAAAAAGGTATTCATCGATACGGTCTATGGGGATTTGTTTCTACGCCAGAAGTACTTTAACAACTTTTGTTAACTCCGTGATTGTTCTTGGAGGACTTAATGTCACGAGATTTTTAATGTGTCAAACAATGCATCACCAACCATTGTAACTTTAACAACTTATATTAAACTACTATACATGCAAATATGTCTTACAATCACTCTATTTAGGTTTTCTTCTTCTTTGACCATTCCAAATGCAAAATCAAAGAATGGTAACCTTTACCATTGAATGTATCCAAGGCCCTTTGAGCAATTTCTTCAGTTGCAAAGGAAACATAAGCAAACCCTCTGGATTCGCCAGTTTCTCTGTTTCTCACAATAGTGACTCTTTGTAATGGACCGAATTTGGCAAACAATTCGTTTCTCAACATATCTTCATCAACAAACGAGTTCAATTGACTGACCTTCAATGTGGTAGAGTCGTCTCTTGCTTCTCTGGTTGGGACATTTCCATTAGCGTCGGCTCTCAAGTGTCTTGGAACATATTTACCTGCACCAGCTGCACCGGCGCCACCTTCACTAGTAGGTTCTGGGGTAGTGCCACTTGGAGTAACACCAGCAGCAGCTCCCAAAGTATCCTTAAATGGACATTTGGCTGTGTAATGGTCACCACCACACACTCTACATTTGATAGTTTGGACAGCAATTTTTTGAGCTCTTTCGTGCGCTTTGTCTTCCTCTTCTTTCTTTTCGTCTTGTTTCCAGGATGTACCCAACTTCAAATCCACTTTTTCCCCCAACTGTGTGGTACTGGTATCTGGTCCTGGTGGCGAGTTCTTTTCTTTACCATACTTCTTCCAGTTTTTACGTTGAGCAATTAATGGATGTACTTTTTCTTGTACTTTTACTTCTTTTATCTTTTGGGTTATTTTGACTTTTTTACCATCTTGGTTGGTTCTGAAGGTAATCACAGTTTTGGTTCCGTCTGGGTTGGCTATAACTTCTGGTGGAGCTGAAAACTCATCTCCGGCATCTGCCCATGAGTCGAGTAATCCTGTGGACATTATAATGGATGTTTTAGATTGTGGTGTAGTGGGTTGGTCAAACAAAGATTTAGTGATCTGCTACTTGAAAATTTTTCCTCTTCCACTAACAAACTGAAAAAAAAAAATATTCCACGCAAGATATTAAAGAAGGGGTAGTGCGAGGGTCACAAATTTGCATTGTAATAAGCCATTCTAATACGGAGATGTCACACATCACCAAGGAAGGTTAGGAGGAATGAGGATAGACCTGTACATTTACCAACTAAGAGATTGTGATCAGTATCTACCTATTATCATTCAGAGTGGTTGTGTCGAATTCGTAGTCAAATTTTTTATCACACTCAATGAGAACGCGAAATATTCTTGTTGAACAGAATAGACTACTTACTCTAGGCAAAGATGGAAGACATATCTGAAGAGCAAGAGTTCAAATATGGAGAACATAGTTTACAAAAGATAAAGGTCTTTAAGTACAGCTCGACCAATGCAAGCACATACATATATATCCACGGAGGTGCTTGGAGAGACCCCAGCAACACATTCGATGAAATGAGACCTGTTTTAGGTATCCCCAATGCTAACTTGATAGGAATAAATTACCGTTTGTCTCCAGAGATCAAACATCCTGAACACTTGATTGATATATTAAGGGCATTGAGATTTGTCAAGCAGAATTTTGACGTCAGCCAAATTACTTTATTGGGGCATTCGGTTGGAGCCACTATGATTCTTCAGTTGTTGCATTACAGACAAATTATACGTGATGGGTTGAAGCACACACACAAAGATGATTTATCCAGCCTAGACAACTTGTTTGCTTATGTCAATGACAATGTGCTTTTGCTGCAAGTGATATTTTTGGATGACATTTATGATGTAGTTGAGTTATTGAAAGAGTATCCTGATTATGCATCGTTTGTAGATGATGCATTTGTGTCTAACAAACATTTCGCCGACTCAACCCAACTTAGTTCGGCAAATGAATCGTTGGACTTGCCTTTTTCTTTAGTTTCGAAAGACACAAAGTTTTTGATTTACCAGTCCTTGGAAGATGATCTTCTTTCGATGAAACAAACACATCTATTAATTGACTATTTGTCTTCAAAAAATCAAGGGTTCACATTGCATGTAGGCAATTGGGGCAAACACGAAGAGATATTTGGCAAATACAGAGAAATAGTGTTTTCTGGTAACGTACCTTAAAGGTAAATGTATAAATATTAGTCTATAAACGTCTCAATTTTAATCTATAATCGTAAGTCATTAAATAAAGTATAGTAAACAAAATTAGGTTAATAATACAAATTTTCCAACGAATTCCTGATTCCTGGTCTTAAAAAGTTCAACATGGCGATGGTAGAACAAATTTAACAATAATAATACAAAAAAAGGGTATAGTGATCTCAAACATAAAATTGAACAACTTTTCAGTAAATCTCAACTCATATCCATAGTACATTCCACTTCTATCTTCTCCGTCTTAAAATATCCTTTGATATCCATTTCGTTTACAATAAAATTTTACACAATTAACATATAAAACAAAAATCCAATATAATGGCTTGGCCAAACAAAAAAATAATTGAATATAACAAATAAACACAACAAACTGTAATCTTTTTCTTAATTCCCTTTGGAAATACATCCTAAACGTACTTGATTCTTAGCTGATGTAGATTAAAAACGGGTTGGAGATCTTTCACGATCGTATGATCCACCTCTGTCGTTGAAGTTATCACGATCGTATCCACCTCTATCATATCCGCCTCTTCCCCCTCTGAATCCACCTCTTCCACCTCTGAATCCGCCTCTGTCAAATCCACCTCTTCCGCCTCTAAATCCACCCCTATCATAACCACCTCTTCCTCCTCTAAATCCACCTCTATCGAATCCTCTATCAAAACCACCTCTTCCTCCACGAAAGCCGCCTCTGTCATAACGATCGTAGCCACCTCTTCCTCCTCTGAAACCACGATCAAATCCTCCTCTACCTCTACCTCTGAAACCTCCTCTACCTCTTGGTGGTGGTGGAATGTATGGGCTGGTGTCTTCTTCAGCACCAATAGTGATATCTCTGAAGACAGCTTTGTCTAACAATGGAATAGCTCTATCCAAATCTTCACGGCTCTGGAATTGCATGCTACAAGTAGTTTCACCGTTATCAAAGTTAGTGAAAACCTTGACATAACTTGGTTGACTATCAGTTTTTTCTCTAACGAAATCTTTGATATCCTGCCATGCAGTACCTTCTGCCAAGTTGGTGATTAAAAGACGGTATTTACCACGTGTATCTTCTCTTCTTTCCTTAGCAAATTCAATTTGTAATTTTTCACCATTGAATTCGGCATCGTTAAGTAATTCTAAAGCTTGTTTTGCATCATCTTCATTTTCAAATGTAACAAATGCATAACCTTCCATCAAACGCACTTCAACAACAGGTGCAGCTCTGGAAAAATGATCTTGGACCTCTTCACGAGTAACATCGTTTCTCAATGGTCTGACAAATAACTGTTTAGTAACTTCAACTGGACCATCCATTTTTTGATTGATTGATCTATTGAGGGAATTAAAAAAACAAGAAGAAAAAGTAAGATGGGATGAAATTTTTTTCCTTTGAAAGTGGCGACGAGCCAGCAAAAAGTAACGTTTTTTTTGTTGTTGTTTTTCACACACACACGACTTTTGACAGGACCAACGTTTTGTTTAATACCCATCAAAAAGACATCAATACTTGCAAGTAATTAAAATTCTAAACAAAAGTACAAAAGGTAGATGCTATATATTACAAAAAAAACATTTAAATTTAGAGAATAGGAGAAATAAATTATTATCGACGGTGATATAATTGTACCAGTGGGTGGCAAGAAAAAAAAAAGACAATATTAGGTATGAATCAAATAAGAAAAACAAAAAAAACGATGCTTGCAATGGAGTAAGAATAATAAAAGTCCTTTTGGGATTGGCTAATAACAGTGAACTAAATCACTTAATTGAAAATCTTTTTCAAGAATCTTCTGAACGAACCTTTCTTCTTTTCTTCAGTCTTTCCGTTTGTTGTAGTTTTCTTAACTGTGTTTCTCTTTTCTGGTTCGGCTTTCTTTGTAGTTGGGCTGACCTCTTTAGTTGGGGATTCAACCTTCTGTGATTTCAATTCGTCTTCAGGAACATTAATCCTTTCAACGGTGACAGGCCCGTCAATACCAGCAGCAAGTTTGGCTTCTCTTGTCAATCTCTCCTTTTCTGATTGGGTTGGTTGGATTTCTTCAAGAGTTACACCAGCACCTTCACGAGCTTCAACAGCTGCAGTGATATCCTTCTCGCTACCTTCAGCAGCAATAATGATTTCTTCTTCGTCTTGGGCTGTTTCGTGAGTATTTCTAGATTCTTTGACGACAGGTGATGCATCAACTTCTTTGGCTTCAGAATCAGGTACGACAGCATTTGGATCTAAAGTCTTTGGGTGTTCCTCAGTAGTATCAATTGGCTCATTGGCATAATCGGCTGGGGCAACGTCCTTTGATGTTGCAACAACAGGTTCAGGTTCGGTTTCAGTTTCTTGGACTGGAATTGGAGCAGCAGTAGTTTGGTCAACAACTGGCTCAGCTTTGGTTTCTTCAATTGGAACTGGAACTGGGACTGGAGCTGTTGTGGTTTCTTTGATATCAGATTCTGGTTCTTTTGGCATAGCAACGGAGTCGACTGTTTGGTCAAGAGACTTTTCTGGCCCCGTACTAACTATGTTATCATCTATCTTTGATTCTGGTAAGCCAGTGGTTTTAAGTTTTGAATCGAGGTTTGGTTCTGTAACAGAATCTTTTGGTTTCTCGATGGATGTTTGTGGTTCATAGATAGGTGGTTGTACAGGATCTTTACTGGTAATATGTCCCCCGTTAGTTGTAGATCCTAAAGTGTCTGGATGATCAGCCAATGCAGTAGTAGCAGCAATTGTGGCAGCAGCTGCACCACCAGTACCAGCAGCAGCTAAGCCAACAGCGGCGGCCTTTGAATGATTATTCTCTTCAGCTTGAGTAGTTGGCTCTGGAGTAGCTTCTTCAGTGTCAATATCACTAGTACTATTGGCTTCGCCAGCAGCAGCTTCAGCAGCTCTTTGCTTCTTTCTAGCTTTGTATTGCGATTTCTTGACCTTTTTCTTTTGTTTCTTTCTTTCTTCGGGGGTTAATTCGGAGCCTTCAACTAAAACACCTGTTGAAGGAACAGCAATCAGAGAATCTGGTTCGGCGTTTGCAGTTCCAACTTCTGTGACGTTTTCGTTCAAAACTTTGGCATCTGTATCCTCAACCTTTTCAAATGCTGATAAAGCGTCTTTTTCCTTTGGAATAACAATTCCTGGTTCACCAGCAAGAGATGGGTGGTGAGGTTCTTCTTTAGGTAACACTGTAGTCTTTAAAGTATCTTGATTGTCAGAACCTGTTTGAGCTGTTGGTGTAGTTACAGGTAAGCCGGATTCAGGAATTAAGGATCCTGGAACAGCAATTAACTCCTTCAAGTGATCTTTGGAGATAATGTTGTTTTCAATACCACTTTCGTCTTTGGTGATGTTTTCGTCAGAGTTAATTCTCCATTCACCATCAACAACGTATTTATAAATAACATCCTCAGCTTTAGGTGGTAATGGGACTTGCAATGAAAAGGAGCCATCTGTTTGTCTAACAAGTGGTAAAGACTTTGACCAGTTGTCGAAAGTACCAGTGACAATTACGTCTTCGGGACCCTTTGGCCTAAACAAGAGAATCCGTTAGTATCGAAAGTATATCGTCTTGGTGTCAACATTCAAAGCCGTGTGATCGGTGCTGGAATGAGATTGCTATTCGGCAATAAAGCCATCAGTGTTTTCAACTAGCATTTATTGGCAAGATAAAACCACCAATGGCATACTTGAAGTTGCAATTATCTTGTTTCCTGAAACAAACTTCTTCACGGCTAGGTAGATAAACAAAAGTTAAATTATCCAGCAATAGTTACATACCATTTAAATGTATAATGAAGCGACATGGTTCCAGTAAAACTAATATCAAAAACAATTACGATTGAATATGTATTGAAAATGAATATGATAAAAAAGAAAGAGAAGGAAAA
>OGOP01002424.1_pt1 | contig 11544 bp, 11 predicted proteins | sample 1552591 | NCBI WGS metagenome assembly OGOP01 (sample SAMEA2580120, study PRJEB22360) | human gut metagenome | biome: human gut; feature: human-associated habitat; material: faeces | place: Denmark | collected 2008/2010 | reverse complement strand
AATAAGAAATATTAGGAGACATTTTGGCTGCTATGGGTTTTCAGACAATCTCCCCATATCGTCCAATGTATCCTACCAGGAATTTGGAGATTAGTTCCTACTTGTACTCCATGTGCTTTCAGTAAGACACGATTGAACAGTGGATAGAAGTGAAGTCGTAACAACTTAGGGAGAGAGAACAATTTCAGTAACAATGTTATAAGCATAATTTATTCAAATTAGCGCAAAATTTCATCTAACTTCTTGATTATAATATCATTATTATATCTAAAATCTAGAATACTTTTCTTTACGTTCGTAAATATATTGTTATCATTATCTATTATATCTCTAAGCTTTAATGCCATATCCTTAACATTACATATCCAACCATCATGATCAGTAACTACTTCAGCAGATACAGGAAAATCATTGCATAGAACTGGAGTATGTAAAATCTTTGCCTCTGCTACTGTATATGAGAAACTTTCAGATTCTGATGTACAAACATGTAAATCTGCATGTTTAAAGAAAGGATAAGGATTGTCTTTGGCACCTAAAAGAACTATTTCATTCTCTAATCCCAAATCTTTTATTCTATTATGTACATTCAACCTATCAGCTCCGTCCCCAACAATATACCAACAAAACTTCCGATTAGTCAAGCGTTTAAGTTGCAATACAATATCTGGAATCAAATAAAATTGCTTAACTTTCACAAATCTTCCTACAGACATGATTATAAAAGCATGATTTTCTGGATAGGGATTAGTAATTTCTTCACTTAGTTCATAAATTTTCTCGGTATCTATTGTATTATATATACATACAGCATGATTTTTAAGCTCTGGATAAACAGATACGAAAGAATTCAAAGCTGAATCTGAAACCGTTACAATAGTATGGAAATAACGATATAATTCTAATTCGGAATTGTTCTTATTTTTCTTCCACCACTCACCATAATCACAATGAACCCAAGCTATTTTATTTTTCATATCATGCATATAAGAAACAAACTCTGTAGCTGAACCTTCCTGGAATGCCACCACTACATCATATGATTTTTGCAATCTATTAGCCTCATATTTATAAAGCCACTCATACGAAAGAGATGGTATCAATTTAATAAACAATCCCATCACTTTTCTTGTATAAAAGTTATCGTGCGCTAACACATAAAGAAAACTTTTTCTAGCAATATATGGTTTAAATATATCCTTATAGAGAAATCCTCCATCTTCATAAAGGCTATAGATACTCACTTCATATTTGGTAAAATCAATAAAATGCAATAAATTCTCTAATGATTTATTGGTTCCACCATGTGAATATTCTGGAATTACAAAAAGAACTCTTTTTTTTATCATTTATCTTTTATTGTTTAACCATCCATCATAGTTTTCCTGAAGAATCTTTAGCGGTAAACGCTCTTCTTCAGGATACAACTTCTTTTCATGTTCAATAATCTCATCTGGTGTAAAAACGAATTTTACAATTCTCCATGGATTACCAACAACGACAGAATATGGGGGGGTATTCCCCGAAACCACGCAACCTGCGCCAACAACACAGCCTCGTCCTATATGAGCACCATTAAGAAGAGTTACATTAATTCCAAGCCAGCAATCTTCTTCTACCACAATATCCTTATCAAATCGGTGGTCAGGATATAGTTCATCTTTCATGATATCCGTTACATCATGCTTCCATACCCCCTTTACGATAGCATGATTACCTGGACAGACACAAAGATTATAGGAAGAAAAACTACCTTTCTTCATGATAAACCTAGAGCGCGGATTTAAAATCATTGCACCACCAGGGATACTTGTGTTCTCCTCCATATATAGATTTTTCTTATTAAAACAAACTGTATCAGGAGAAAGATAAGCGCTATTAGCCATCATTCCATACTCCCCCCTTCGATTAATATGGAATAATTTATCAATTTTCTGGCGCCATAATTGCTTAATACTAATAGGATTCATAAAATATATCTCGAATATTTAGACATTAATGTTATTTTTTAAGAAATGCATCAAACCATTTTAGCTTATCTTCACATAAACCTGCAGTTTTTACTTTCGTATACAGTTTAGGGAGAAGTTTCACAAAGTTGCATTTAGGGAACAAGTAGCCATTATAAAAATAAGTACTTGCATTAAATACAAAGATTGAATCAAATGAGTATTTCTGAAGATAATATTCTGCAGGTATATTCACCCTCTCGCTGATTATTCTACAGTTTAAGCCAGATGCTTTACCTATATTCAAAACCCTGTCACGATATTCTTTTGGATCACGAGGATGATACTTGATGAAAACTTCTGTATCTTTAGATAAACTTTCAAAACATTCTTCAATTATCTCGAAATAACAATCCATAAATTCTGATCCAATAACCTCAGCCAATGGATCGGTCATAAACATCACACGTCTGTTGTTAGCTTCGCTTATTGATTCCGCCATATATGCTTCCAACTTCTTGGATATAACCAAAGAAGGTTGTAACAGTTTATCAAATGGTTTATTATAATGACCCGGTATAACACTATAACGCTCATCCATAGGCAACTCTCCTTCAAATGGACGACACGGAACATATCTCCATTTAGCATATCTTACATGATACAAAGGAAGATACTCAACCAAATCACGAATAAGCTCCATGACTTTCATCCAACGAGTCTCCTTTGGATAAGCTCTCTGCATATAATGTGCTGTTCCTTCCTCGAAAAATACGATTTTTATTCCCTTGTGATGAAAGACTATATCAGTGAATCGGATAGCATTATTCTGCATTTCACCCAAATAAAGAGTACCCACATCATTCGATTTTATTAAGTTCCATATCTTCCGATATATTTTATAAGTTTTTATTTCATCTAATATAGATTTGGTACGCAAACCATCCCATTGAGCAAAATCAGGAATTATATACTTTTTTTTCCACATACCCTCCATCTCCATCATATCATATATCTCTATGAAATGCGGATTACCAGCAACGTATGCCTCAATTAAAATACAGTCCTTCAATTTCTCCTGGTGAACGAGCTGTTGAGCTATAAAAAACTGAAAAGGTGTGAATACTATAAATAAGTTCGACATTTTTCTTTAAATGTAGTGTAAATAGATAACTGAAGAATTTTATGCCATATCCAAATTCTTATTTGGTCTAAAAGAACAGCTGCAACATATACTGCTATGATTAACATAAATGTGTAAAAGACAAATAAGTACAAATCGCACGATTTATGTAAACAACCGACAATACATGTAAAATGCGTCAACATACCTGGTGCACAATGAAACAAATAAACAGCAAAACAGGATGCTGCTATTTTATTGATCATTTGATTCTTTAAGTCAATCTTTGAAAACAAAAGAACTAACACCGTGGCACCTAAAATGGCAAATGGTTGTGTGTAGACATTAAGAAAACGGGTCACATCAATTCCTTTTATTGAGCCAAATATCCATATAAGGGATATAACCAAAGCACCAGAGAAGAACAACAAGAAAAAAGTTTTTGCCCCCCCCATAACATTTATAATCAACATGCAAGCGGAGATAACGTGCAAGCAAATACAATTCTATAAAGAAAATACAACTATATCCACCCATGAACCATCCTACACCACCTGTAATCCATCCATAAACCATTTGGAATAATACCATTGGAATTAGGACAAATCGGAATTGTCGTGCCGTAGCCTTTTCTACAAAGGCATTTAATACAGGACTAAGTACATAAAGCAGCAGATAAGATTTGGGGAACCACAAGTTATCATTAAGCATGAAAATATTCTTCACATCATCAAAACATAATTGATGATTCCAAAAAACAACATTGGCAACAATACTAACAAGCGTAAAAAATGTAACTTGAAAAAGAAAAGCAATCAGTCTATCTATTTTAGGTTTAATACCAAACCAGCCAGATAGCATTACAAACACGTTCACACAAACCACGCATACAGATTGTACAAAGAATCGCAAAGAGCTATCAATCCACTGCCCCATTGACATTTCATCTTCCATATCAGGCATCCCTAAGGACAAAAAGTCAGCATGATATACTAAGACCATCAACATTGCCAACAAGCGCAACATTTCCATATTGGAATCTCGAACTTTCTTCATATATAACTTTTTATGTTTTATTTTCTAACAAAACCTTAGCTATTAACAAATCTAAATTTTCATCAATATCGACCGAATCTTCCGCATTCATAATGTATGATAAGGCCTTAGGACCATAGAAATGTTTTTGTTTAAGATAAGCATCAAGCTTAGCTATAAAAATTGCACCATTAGGAGAGTAGTCTTTATACCCCTGTCTTCTATAATTAGAAAAATCTGTATCGAAATATTTCAAACTTTCATCACCATCAATAGGATTTACTAGGACCTTTGCATGTTCAGCCTCCTTCATTGATACTAAGAAATCAAAATGTCCTATCTTTGATTCAAATTTCTCTATAGCTTCTGTTATATGCTTGGATGTACGAAGAGGAGAAGTTGGCTGTAAGAGAACAAAATAGTCAATTGACTCTGTGAGCTTATACTTCAGTATATCTTCCAACACCATAAAGGTTGTTGCCTTATCATTAGATAACGCTTCACCTCTCATCATCACTTCTGCACCATAATGTTGCGCGATCTCTGCATAATGTTCAGAATCCGTAGATACTATTACATGATCAAACAAACCAGTCTCTAGTGCTGCTTCTATAGAATAAGCAATAAGAGGTTTGCCACAGAGATCTATAATATTTTTATCTTTTAACCCCTTCGAACCAGAACGTGCCGGTATAATAGCTATTCGTTTCATTCGTTTAAACATTTAAAGGTTTGACATCAAAAAACTTTTTATACTTAGGCTTTTCACCATGCAGAATATTCTTTGTTGTTTGATAATACAATTCAGCAGAATGCTCTTTATAATAAGGAGTATCAGTTATTTGTTCATCCTTATGAGAAATAGTAAACCGAATTGCATGAGTAATAGCTTCTGCAGTGCAACGTACATCTAAAATACTACTACTTTTAACGCGACCTGTCTGTCTATCACCTATATTAATAGTAAAACTACCTAGAGAAGGAACTTCTATAATACCACTACTTGAATTTCCAATAAGAGCGACTGACTGCTTTACAATATAATGGTAAGCATCTGGATGAAGATTGCTATAAAAATGGCAATTTTCATGTGTTTCACAGAATTGCTTTACTCTCTTCGTAATTTGATCAGCATGTGTGTCTGCATTTGAACCAATAAATACAAAGGTATAATCTGAGCTAAATGGCTCTATAGCTGTCAGTACCTGTTCTACCTGTTCCAACGGAGAAACATCGTTTAAGGTCTCAGGATGGAAAAGCACAACAAATGATTTATTAATATTCAAGAGTTCTTCAGGAACATTATTTCTATCAATATGAAGACAGTTCTCTGCTCCTAAAGCACCAAGATAATATACAGTTTCTGGAGCCTCACCTAATTGTATTACTCGCTTACGATATTCCTCTGTACTTGTAATATGCCAATTTGCCATTTTGGTTATAGAATGACGGATAAACTCATCATAGTTTGCCTCTGTCAATTCGCCACCATGGAGATGCAAAATTGGCACACGATGCATAGCTGCAGCTATTGATACTGCATAAATTTCATATCGATCTCCCAATATTATCAGAAGGTCAAACTTATGGTCTGAGAAATATTTACTGAAATCATCCAAAGTTTGAGCCATAATATGGCAGGTATCATCAAGAGTGTTCATCTTTTGCGGGATGACGTCTTTATAATCTATTCGAAAACCATCTTGTTCGATGATATTAACTGCACTGCCAAACTCTGAAGCCAACAAGGCTCCTGTTGTTAATACAGAGAAATCTACCTCGTCATCAGCATTAAGCTTTGCGATATAGTTTCTTACGATTCCATAATCGGCACGCGAGCCTGTGACAAAAGCCACTTTATATATTTTCATTCTATTTTTATTTTATAGCCTCTTCTACGATAGCCTTCAGATGCTTATAGCCCTCATCAGAGAAATGTAATCCATCCAAAGTATATTCAGAACGCAAATCACCAAACATATCAGACAATGGCTTTGTGTCTATAATAGTTACTTGCTGTGAAAAGGCTGAGATTAAAAGTTTATTTAATTGGTCTATACGCTTGTTTGACCTATCCAGCCGCCCATTTGTATTGGAAATTAAGAGAAAATAAATCTTTGCCTTTGGATTTCGTTGAGTAATATAGTCAAAAGTTTGAGCAATACTATCGACTATAAACTCATCTGTATATGGGTAAACGATATCGTTTGTTCCATGCATCACGATATAAGTATTTGCTTTACAATTGAGCAATTCACGATCCAAGATATATTGCTTATACTCTACAGAGGATATTCCTCTAATGCCACAATTGCGAACTTTCTTACCTGCTATTTCTGTACAATTCCAATTATCCAATTGAGAATGACCAACTAAACAAATAGTATTTTCATCATCACATTGTGTGAATATATCTTTTTTCTCTTGGATACGATTCAATATACTCTCTGTCAAGAGACTACGACCTAACTTTTTCTTCATCAAAATCAAAGCCAACTCAAAATCATTTACAGAATTGACAACAAGAGCCTCAGACTGTGGCAAATCAAAATACGAGATTCTTTCTGTTCCATCTCCAATCAAAAAGGCTGGCACGACTTCAACTTGAGAACTTTTATTAAAAGAAGGTTCAAGAAAATCTACGCCAGTAGTAACCTTTCCGACTATTGGTAAAAAATGCCCCCCCACATATGCAGAAACAGCATTTACCAGAGTTTCTCTAGTCAAAAAAATCGCCTTGCCAGAAATCAACATTTTGGGAGATTTATCTTCTGGTAATTGGCTAGTCACTTTAAAATCATATTTTGATGCGAGTTTCTTAATCTTATCAGAATTTGTCAGCAAATATTTTTCGGCAAAAATATCAGTTTCTGAAACTGTATCGCATACATACTCAAAGCAAGGTTTACCCCACATACTCAACGTATAAAAATCATTGGTATCCTCTTTATCTGAGCGACAATCAATATAAACCGTTAATACATTATTCATTGTGTAGATATTAAATTTCTATTAATTCATCTTCACCGAAATCACGCATTGCTTTCGTACCCAAAACATCATACCATCTCATTGGACTTACACCATTGCCCGGGCGCTTACAGGTAAGGTTCTCTTCGGTAAAAATTTCGCCTTTTCGGATTGCCTTACGAGCCACGATAGATTTACGGGCAATATTAATATTACGTCTTTCAGATTCTGTAACTTTTTTACCGCCCTCCCCGGCAATAACTTCTATACGACGAACATTTTGGCAAAGTTCCTTTAATTCTTCTGGTGTTGAAGAAGCCTTGTGATCTGGACCTGGCAAGTTCTTGTCCAATGTAAAATGCTTCTCAATCAGGACAATGTCCTTCATACAAGCACCAATAGCAGCTACATAGCCTACAGAATGATCTGAGAAGCCAATTTCTATATCCGGGAATTCTTGATGCAGCGTATCTATTGCACTTAAGTTCACATCCTTATCAGGTGTAGGATACTCAGTATTGCAATGAAGAATTATCAAATTCTTTGGATCTTCATACTTACAAATTATATCCACAGCTTGATGAATCTCCTCTATCGTGCACATACCAGTTGAAAGGATAATTTTCTTGTTTGGTATTTTATACTTAGCAATTCTCTCCAAAAAAGGAAGATTGGTTACCTCCCCCGATGGAATCTTCCAAATTGCCTGCTTCTGCTGTTCCAGAAAAGCAATGGAATCCATATCAAATGGTGTAGAGAATGTATCAAGTCCTAAACTGACAGCATAGTCACGAAGCTTGATAAACTCATCATATGGCAGTTCCAACTTACGTGTCATCTCCAATTGATTCTCATCATTACCTGTTGTTACCTTTTGGTAATCTGCCTTTGGAGCATATTTTGATATAAGCTCTGCAGCTTTGAAAGTTTGGAATTTGACAGCATCAACACCACAAGCCTTAGCTTCATCTACCATTTTCTTTGCCAGCTTTGGATCTCCACAATGATTACATCCAATCTCTGCTATTATATATATATGTTTCATACTAGTTATATTTATGACTTTTCGATTCAATTTCTTTAGCAGGAACCCCAACTACCGTAGTGTGAGGTTTAACATCTTTAATGACTACAGCTCCAGAACCAACCAAAGCCCATGTTCCAATTGTCAACTGACCATTTATAACTGTTCCAGAACCAACAAAGCTTCCATCCTCACAAATAACATCGCCATTCAATGTTGCATTTGTTGAGATATTAACATGATCTTTGATATGGCAGCCATGCTCAACCAAAGCTCTCGTATTGATGACACAATTATCACCTACAGAACTTCCGTGATTTAATATGGCAAGTTTTCCTATAAAACTACCCTCACCAATTGTTGCAGCTTGAGAAACGAGAGCTGATTTATCAATAACATTGATAAGAGATAGCTTTCTCTCTTTCAATTTATCAAACCATATTTTACGTTTTGCATTGTTGCCTATTGCAACAAAATAAACATAATCCTCAGGATTTACAATACAATCAATTGTATTACCTAAAATAGGAAAACCCTGATGTTCTTCTCCTTTGGATTTTATATCATCCAGGAATCCCACCATCTTAAAATTCATGTGGTCAACAGAATCCAATACGGATTTGGCGTAACCACCAGCGCCAACAATTATTAATTTTTTCATTTATTTGAATTAAAAATTAATATTTTAATTTTCTCACACTTGATAAAATTGTATTCCTTATCAAGCTTTTACTACGACAACACATAACCATTACAATCGTAGTAAAACACCTGAAGTTGGCTACAGCTATTGCATATGAAGATTAACACTTAGCCAAAACAACGCCTCCATTTAGTACATATTCTACTTATTTATGAATCATATTTATGATGACACCGATGGTATCATACAAACTTTTTACTTTAAATATAAAAGCAAGACCTATATACAGAACCATTCCTACAATAACACCTGCAACCAGTTGTTGCCAATCAGTAGAGAACAGTCTTATCGTAATCAAAACTACGATATACATAATTATGGACAAACAGACAGAAGGTACCAAATCCTTCAGTTGCCTAAAAATAGACAACCCTAACAATTTGTCTACATAATAAAAATTAATCAATAATATAATAATAGAAGAAACTACACTAAACCAACACATCGGGATAATACCAAAAGGCAATGCACCAAAAAGAACCAAAAGAGATAATACCTTACCGACTATGCTTATTTTTAAGGATAAATCGCTTCTTCCCATTGCCTGGATTAGATTTATACTCAAAGACTGGATTGGCATGAAGACAAACATAAAACAGATAATCTGTAATATCAGAGCACACAATTTCCATTTTGTTCCAATCGTAAAATATATGAGCGGCTGTGAAACCGCAGCCAATCCAAACATCAAGGGAAAGATAATAAATGCCGAAGTTTTTATCATTTTACGATAAACCGCTCTTAATCGTTCTATATCATCTTGAATTTTGGACAATGACGCAAATGATACATTATTTAATATACTCACTATATTGGCAGATGGCATAGCTGCCCAATTCTGCGCTCTAGTATAATGTCCCAATGTAGCAGGAGAGTAAACCTTACCTATTACTATACTATACACATTACTATAAATAGTATCTATGATACGCGTGAGAAGTAACTTACCACTAAAACCAAACATCTCATGGAAGGATTTCCAAGAATAGGTCCAGGAAGGATGCCAACGATTGAAAAGCCAGCATAGCACAGTTCCTAAACTCGTAGCAATCAAACTTTGTCCCACCAAAGACCAAACTCCATAACCCATAAATGCCATCACCAATCCCAAAGCACCTGAAACAAGTGTATGAGTAATAGAAATCATAGCCTGCTTCTTAAACTGCATATTATAATTCATCATAGATACAAGAACCGTACTAAGTGAACTAATAGGAATCGTAAGTGCCAATACTCTTAACAATGAGGTTAAGATGGGCTTATTATAAAATTCTGCTACCCATGGGGCTATACAAAATACTATGAAATAACAAATGATACTCACAACTATATTAAAATAAAAGGCTGTGGACAAATCAACTTGTGTTCTATCTTGCTTTCTTACTAATGCCAAAGAAAAACCAGACTCGGCAAAAGTGTTTGACAATTGTATAAATATAGCCAACAAGCCAACAGTTCCATAATCATCTGGAGTAAGAAGACGAGCCATAAAAAGCATCAGAAGGAACTGAATACCTTTCATTGATAGGTTGTGTATCGTATTCCAAAGAAGACCTTTGCTGACTTTTTGCTTTAAATTTTCTTGAGACATTATTTTAACTAAAAGATATAATAAATTCTAATTATTCGTATATGTTTATGCTACCAATAAATGAATTCTTAATTATTACATGTAGCAGCATTACTCCAAAATACGAAACAGAATACTTATTAGTACAATGAATTTTTAGAAAGTTCGGTTACTTTCCAAAATCCTTGATTTTCTGTTCTTCTTCCAAAGAACAAACAAGCAGTTGTCCATTCTTCTCGGCAACGATATAGCCATCCAAGCCTTGAACTACTACTTTGCTTTCATCGGCAGCATGAACCACGCAGTTCTTGCATTCATACAAGCGGATGTCCTTGCCTACCTTGGCATTGCCAGCCTCATCCTGTGGAAGCAAGGTACGGAGGCTGCCCCAGCTGCCTAAGTCGCTCCAGCCAAACTCGGCTGGCAAGGTATAGATTTCCTTCGACTTCTCCATTACGGCATAGTCAATGCTTATCTTCTCACAGGTTGGGAAGAGTTTGCCGGCTACCTCTTTCTCCTGTTCGGTATAGAAAGAATGTGCCATCTCATCCATGATACTGGCAAGATTTGGCAGGAAGGTGCGGATTGCCTTGCTGATGGTATCAATGTTCCATACGAAGATTCCGGCATTCCAATAGTAATTGCCAGCGGCAAGGTATTGTTCGGCAGTCTCCAGGTTTGGCTTTTCCTTGAAAGCCTCTACCTTGTAGATTTCATCTACGGATGTTGGCTCTGCTGCGGCGATATAGCCATAGCCTGTTTCCGGGCGGCTTGGCTTAATACCGATGGTAACGATGGCGTTCTTATCGGATGTATAGCTCAAAGCCTTGCTGAGCACTCGCTGATACTCCGAGGTATTAATGACGAGGGCATCGGATGGTGTCACCACGATGTTGGCATCAGGATGCTGCTTCTGGATCTTCCAACAGGCATAAGCAATACATGGAGCGGTATTGCGAGCCTCCGGCTCTGCTAATATGTTATCTTCTGGCATGTCAGGGATTTGCTCCTTGACTATGCGAATGTATTTCTCGTTTGTCACTACCCACATGTTCTCGACAGGGCAGATTGGCTTCAATCTATCTACTGTCAATTGAATGAGGGAACGCCCCACACCCATCACATCAATGAACTGCTTTGGGTAATCGGGGGTTGACATTGGCCAGAAGC
>OGOP01002418.1_pt1 | contig 11563 bp, 9 predicted proteins | sample 1552591 | NCBI WGS metagenome assembly OGOP01 (sample SAMEA2580120, study PRJEB22360) | human gut metagenome | biome: human gut; feature: human-associated habitat; material: faeces | place: Denmark | collected 2008/2010 | reverse complement strand
TACTTAACACAATATTTACAATGAGTATGCCAATTATGATAAAACAATAAGATTTAGCATAATAAATGTGTAAAAATTCTTGTAGAAAAGTCATGATTTGTGCTAAAATCACTATGTATGAAATGTTATGAAATAGGGAGTGAACATTATGGTTAAATGTATAGGAGTTTTAACTTCTGGAGGAGATGCTCCAGGAATGAACGCTGCTGTAAGAGCAGTAGCGCGTACATGCTTAAATAAAGGAATTGAAGTATATGGTGTAAAACTTGGTTATAAAGGATTACACGATGGAGAATTTATTAAGTTTGATCGTCATAGCACACGTAACATTATTAATATTGGTGGTACTATGTTAAAATCAGCAAGATTCCCTGAATTCAAAGATCCTGAAGTAAGAAAAGAAGCAATTGAAAAAATGAAAGAAGTAGGAATGGAAGCTTTAGTTGTTATCGGTGGTGACGGAAGTTACAATGGTGCATTAAAGTTAACTGAAATGGGTATCAACTGTATCGGTATTCCAGGAACAATTGATAATGATATTCCTGATACTGATCATACAATTGGATTTGATACTGCATTAAATACAATTGTTGATGCATTAGACAAATTAAGAGATACATCAAGTTCTCATCAAAGATGTACTATTCTTGAAGTTATGGGACGTAGATGTGGAGATTTAGCTATCAATGCTGGTATCGCTGATGGTGCTCAAATGGTAATCACTAGTGAAATTGGTTTTGATGAAAATAAAGTAATAGGGAAAATTGATCACACAGCTAAATGGAAACAAAATGTAAGCGATAAATTTAAAATGTTGGAAGTGGTATTAAGTAAATAATTAGTAAATATGTGTGATGTAATGAATAAGAGATTTGGAATTAAAGGTAAAGAGTGCTACCTGGAAATGATAGCACTCTTTACTATTCATAAGCTCTGATTTTTATTCTTCTTCGGTTGTTCCTGTGCCGGATTGGGCTGTGTCCGTCCGAGATACTGATTGAGATTTTCCTGTTTCCGTTTCAGCTCACGCACTTCCTTTTCACAATCCTTATAGGTGGAAGTCAGCTCGCTTTTCTGTTTCATCAGTTCCTGATATTCTGCTTTTAGCTTATCAACATTCAATCCTTTTAAGTTTATCCCAGTCTGCTCAAGTACACGTCGTGCACCGCCATATAGAATGAGCTGGCTTTCGTATCGGCGGAAATATGCGTCTGGGTTCTTTGACTTTTTGTAGGCGATGTGATAGGAGCGGTTGGTTTTGTACTGCTCGGCATATTTGATGATTTCTGCAAGGTCTTTCATGCGGTGTTCCAGTTTCACAACGCTCTGTTTGGCAGATTTTCCGGCTTCGGTTTTCACAGTAATCTGATGCTTCAGATCGGAGAGAGAACCAACTTCATTATAGCTTTGTGCAGCAATCTTCAAATTTTCGATAGCTGCCCATTGCTGGAGCCCGGGACTGTTTTGAAATTTTTCATCCGAGCTATCAATGAGTCTGCGGGCAGAGTAGTCTTTTTTCGGAATAACAGATTTTCGCTCACGCTTCATTTCGATGCGTTCTCGGATACGTTCCTTTGTGTATTCCTTACCAAGCGATTTCGTACTGCCACGGACAAAACGTTCTTTATCCAGAGGACGGAAAGAGATGTATTTGGCAGCACCTTCTTCAAAAGATTCCCCTTTAATTTCATATCCTTTGGCTCTCATTAAAAGTAAAAAATCTTCGTATGTGGAAGCTGACTTGATGCAAAAATTGATGTCCCTTCTAAGCTGGGTTTTCCAAGTAGAGCCATTCTGATCAGACTGCCATTCTTTGTATTTTTTACCACGTTCACCACCCGGAATGATGATGGAAAGGTTATGCGCTTTGCATAGTTCATCACTTAGTTTCCGTATGTGGTAATACGACTGTTTGCAGTCGTGATATTTGTTATGCTCGATGTTATCAGCAGCACAAAATATGATGTGATTATGAATATGTCCTTTATCAATGTGTGTGGTGAGAACATACGAATATTTCCCTTCTAAAACCTTGTCAGCAAGTTCTTTTCCAATGCGGTGAGCTTCCTCATAACTGACTTCTCCCGGAGCAAAAGCCTGTATCAGATGATAGGCTTTGTTGGGACTGTTCTCTCTGCAATGGTCAAGGGTGTACTTAAAGTCAATCGCTGCTGTTTCTGGCGCACACGCATAAGATGAAACATAGATTTGCTCATCTGTTTTGTCGGGATTGCAGATGTAATCTATTGCTTTATCAACGGTTGCTTTGATAGCATGGATTTTTGTGTATGCCATACTTTATTCATCAACTCCTTTACTTCATTCATATCGTCCTGATAGATGTTTCCGGTACTGTTTACCCGCTTTGCAATCTGGTTCAGACTGGAACTGATTCGTCCAAGCTCTGTATTATAATTTCGCAGATAACTGTAATCGACATCATACACATATCCATATAAAATCAGTTTGCGTAAAAAGGCTGACATGCTTTTCATGCCGGATGCTTTGAACTTGGTATTGAGAATGTATTGCTCATCATCACTGAGATAAAATTGCACCGGATTAGTGCGGTTTCGGTTTGCCATTGTGCCACGTCCTTTCTAAATTTGGGTACAAAAAAACTGCTGTAAAATGTTCGATTTTTACAACAGTCTGTTTCGTGTTTTATTCAATTTTGGGTGTAATTACCCATAGCAAATTGTAGCAAAAACGGCAGGAAAGGTCAATGCATTTCGACGGTAAAATGAAGAATAACCGAGGAAAAATCGAGAGAGGGTTAGGGATACTTCCCTATGGAAATTCGACCACACAGACGATAGGAAAGTGTGGGGGATTTCGCCTGTGTCATGACACAGGCAGTGCTTGCTAAGGTTGTTTTTGGCACTCCTGGAGGGTGTGCCGGATGTTTTATTAGTTTAGAAAAAGTAAATAAAGACTTGACGTTTAAATCTTACATGTGTAAGATATGAGGTGATATCAATTTCAAATTTTAAAATGGAATGGAGGAAGGGGCATGAAAATACAGAGAAAAATATGGAACTATATATTGATACTTGTACTTGGTATGATGGGCATGATTACAATTATCTTCTTTTTAGTTGAGAAATTGCTGCTGGGGGACGGGAGATGTTATATACCGCAGAGAGCAATTATGATTGCTTTGATGTTATGCGTGTTTTGGCAGGTAGCATTGATAACAGTGGCATGTCTGTTAGGAAGGCGGATTAAAAAGATTTTTCATGGTGTAGTCAAAATGATGATGACGATAGTAACCGTTTCCGGTACTCTTTGTCTTGTTTTGTTTCTCGCATGGAATTGGTTGATATATAGTTTTAAGTTTGATGAAAAAGTAGAGCAATATGATGAACATATCGCTTTATATGTGAATAATACATTTGTAAGAACCAGATTTAGATATCCGCATTATATGTATGAAGAAAACTGGTTAATCATGAGAACGTTAAGTGATGATGAATTGCAGGAGGCAGTTTTGAAATATGGTGATCCAGATGATTATTATAATTAACATAGGAAATTTGATAGAATTTATAGATTCAAATTTTTGAAATACAATGGGAAAAATTTTTGAATTGAAATCTTACAACCGTAAGAAAAGGAGATGCTATGACGAAAAAAAAGAAAAAAAGCAGGATATACATTATATGGCTCGTGAATTTATGTTTGATTACAGCTGTGGTTGCCTTTTTTGTATGGTATGAAAGTGTACCTGATGTATCACCGGAGAAGGTTCTTAAAACATATATGGCTCATATTTCAAATCGAGAATATGAACAAATGTATGAAATGATTGATGCAGGAATATCTGGGAATATCAGTCAGGAAGATTTTGTAAAACGTAATTCTGCTATTTATGAGGGAATTGGTGTAGATAATATTAAAATTCATATTACATCTTATGATAAAGAACAAAAAGAGATATGTTATGAAACATCTATGGATACTGTTGCAGGAAATGTAACTTTTGAAAATAATGTATCATTTATACAAGAAAAAGGAACGTACAAATTGGTATGGAGTGATTCTTTAATATTCCCAGAGTTGGATTCTACGGATAAAGTCAAAGTATCTGTAACAAATGCTGAGAGGGGACAGATTTTAGACCGAAATGGACGTGTGCTTGCAGGCAAGGGTGTGGCTTCTTCTGTAGGTGTAGTTCCAGGTAAATTGGAGAATAGAGATGATGCTATTAGTCAGCTTGCAGACTTGTTGGAAATGAAGGTGGAAGATATAGAACGGAAATTATCAGCTAAATGGGTAAAAGAAGATTCATTTGTACCATTAAAAACAATACCAAAGGTTGATGAATTAAAATTACTGTCGCTTGAGCCAGATAAAGAAACACTAGATGAAAAAGAAAGACATGAAAAATTATTAGAAATTCCAGGTGTGAAAATTTCAGATATCGGTATAAGGGAGTACCCGCTCGGTGAGGCTGCCGCACATTTAGTGGGATATGTTCAAAACGTTACAGCAGAAGATCTAGAAGAACATGACGGGGAAGGATATACATCGAACAGTGTTATTGGAAAAAGTGGAATGGAAGGATTATTTGAAAAAGAATTAAAAGGACAGAATGGGTGTTCTATTACTATTGTTGATTCAAATGGCAATAAGAAAAAAATCATAGTAAGCACGATTGTAGAAAATGGAAAAGATATAAAACTAACGATAGATTCGAATTTGCAAAAAGAATTATATGAACAATTTAAAGATGATAAGAGCTGTTCAGTTGCTATGAATCAGTATACGGGAGAAGTATTGGCTTTAGTCAGTACACCTTCATATGATAACAACGATTTTATTAGGGGCATGTCAAGTGAAAAGTGGAATGCGCTGAATGAAGATGAGAACAAACCTATGTATAATCGTTTTCGACAGGTCTGGTGTCCGGGCTCTACGTTTAAGCCTATCATAGCTGCTATTGGATTAACAACAGGGGCAATTGATCCAGATGAGGATTATGGGAATGAAGGATTGAGCTGGCAGAAAGATTCCTCATGGGGATCTTATTATGTAACGACGCTTCATGCTTATGAGCCGGTTATTCTAAAAAATGCTTTAATTTATTCGGATAATATTTATTTTGCAAAGGCGGCATTAAAAATTGGTGAAAGAGATATGGAAAGTTCATTAACAAAATTGGGATTCAATGAAGAACTTCCGTTTGATATTAAAGTGGCGAAATCGCAGTTTTCTAACACAGATAAAATTGAGAAAGAGATACAGTTGGCTGATAGTGGCTATGGACAAGGTCAGATTCTTGTGAATCCTTTGCATATGGCTTGTATGTATTCTGCATTTTGCAATGAAGGAAATATGATAAAACCATATCTTACATATAAGGAAGATGCAATGCCTGATGTCTGGATTAAAGAAGCATTTACAAAGGATGTGGCACAAACTGTTTTGGAGGATACGAAAGAAGTCATAAACAATTCTCATGGAACTGGCTATGCAGCACATAGAACGGATATTATATTAGCCGGAAAAACGGGAACTGCAGAAATCAAAGCATCAAAAGATGATACAACGGGGACTGAATTGGGATGGTTTTCTGTTTTTACAACGGACAAGAATATGGAGCGTCCTATTATGATCGTCAGCATGGTAGAAGACGTAAAAGGAAGAGGTGGAAGCGGTTATGTTGTCAAAAAAGATAGTCAGGTTCTTGAAAAGTGGTTTTCTGGTAATTAGTATAGGTTTTTCGATGGGGATTTCGGGATGTAAAGGGAATACAGAAGAACCAGTATCTTCTGAACCTATTGAAATTGTCAGTGAGAAAGGAATGGATGACAATTTTATAAATATTCCGATAGATATTTATGCGGAAGCCACAACAAAAAATAAGCTGAAGGATATGGAAACAGTACGTAAAGTTGTAGAAAGATTTGGGGAATGTGGATATGCGGCAGTTGATTGTGAAAATCGAGTTGATATGACACAAATACAAAATGTGATAGTTTTTTGTGATTCGGTGGAAAAACAAGAAAAAGCAGAAGTGACAATACTCCAAGTGAGCAGTCTGGGAGGATTTTCGGTCTACCATTTACAGACAGAAAATGGAGCGGTTCATGTGAAAAGATGCTATTACGGATACAAAGATGGGATTATGAAAAGTGAGGATGAAGGTGAATATCAAACCGATTATTGGAGATATACCGATGATGGATATATGATGTTCTCCGGAACATATTTTTTAGAAGAATTGTATGTATTAACATTGAGTTCGGCAGAAGAATATGTAGCATTTCGTGTACTGCCATTGGATGCAAAGTGCAGGGAATTAAATGAGAAATATCTTTTACCAATAGGATACGAGTTAAATAATATGTTTTTAGTGGATTGGAATGAGGATGATTTTGGAGAACTGAATTTCTATGATATGTTTGATTTGTTGTATCCAAAGCTACATAAAGAGAAATTCCCATATGTAGCAGATGATAATTTAGGAATAGGTGCAGTTTATCATATTCCTAAAACAGAGTTTGAAAATGTAATTATGGAATATTTTAATATCGACAGTGATAAATTGCAGAAAAAAACTATTTACGATTATCAAACTCAAACATACGAATATAAACCAAGAGGATTTTATGAGATAGAGTATCCAGAATATCCATATTCCGAGGTGGTTGGGTATACGGAACATTCGGATGGAACGATTACGCTCAATGTTCATGTAGTATATCCGTATGCAGGAGATTCTGATGTATATATGCATGATGTTACGGTCAGACCGTTATCTGATGGTAGAGTACAGTATGTATCAAATTACATTGTTTCAGAGGAAGAAAATAACAACATTACATGGCATACGCCACGCTTAACCGAAGATGAATGGAATGATATATATGGAGGACAGTAATGGAAGATATAAAATGGTTTATAAAAAAGTTTGGAATCATTTTTGTTATCCTCTTGGTGATGATTGTAAGTGTAGGAATCTTTTTTGAGAAGAACGTGAGAAAATCATCAGCAGAGGAAACATGGGAAAAGCCAGTACAGATATCAGATATAGAGTTTTGGCAGGAGGAGTCTGATTACGAGAGTGAAAATGAAGATAATTCGCCGTATTGGATTATTCCTCAGTCAAAAAATTTACTGTCTGAAGAAGAGAGCAAAAATATCCAAAATGAAGCACTAACTGCGGCAGAACTGGTGAAGGTGGTATATAAGGATATTGTAATTATAGATGATGTACCTGCCTATGCTTCTGGAATTGATGGTTTTACAAATGAACAGGGAGAACAGGTTATAAAAATACTTGGAAAAAGTGGATATGTATGCGTTAAAGAAAATGTAGAGATGCAAAATTATGATAAATTGCAAAATTTCTATAAAAGTTATCTTATTGGTCAGGATACATTGATAACAGTATTTGTGGTTCAAGCTGATGGATTGCTTGGCGCACAGACATTTGTCTATCGAAATGAAAAGTTGCAAAGTTACTATGTAGGTATTCGATGGAGAGAGGGCGGAGAACCAGAGATACTTGGAACTTCGGTAAGTGATTTGTCAGAAATTAAATTTACTGAAAAAGGATATTTTATTTATACGTTTGAAAATCCAGTTGCGCATGCAGGATTGAGAGAATATTGGAGAGTAAAGTTACTTCCAGAAAAATGCAGAGAACTTACAGAAAAATATATAGCTGGTCTTAGTTATGTAAATTATAATATGCTGGTTGTAAACTGGGATAGCAGCAATGTGGAAGATATATTGATGCCTTGCATGTTTGAGGATATTTATCGAATTTATACAGGGAAAAATTTAAAAACGGACAATGGGGAGATTCCAGCAGAAGAATACGAGAAAATAATGACTACATATTTCCCGGTATCCACGGAACAACTAAGAAAATATTGTAAATATAACGAAAAAAGTAATAGCTATGAATATGACATGATTTCTGCCAGCCCATATCCACCGTTTGGAGAAGTGGTTGATTATACGGAAAACTCTGATGGAACGATTACTCTGATTGTAGATGGAGTATGGGCAGATTATAATTCCGACTGCGCATTTACAAATCGAATTGTGGTTCAGCCATTTGAAGATGGAACTTTTAGATATTTAGCCAATTCTATTGAACAAAAAGAATTGGAATTGCCAGTCATAGCAAGAATGAATCCTTAATGTGGCTGGAAGGAAAGGACGATATTTATGAAAAAGCGTATTTGGTTCATTGTGCTGATCAGTTGTTTATTATGTGGATGTATAAGACGAGATAGGACATTGGACAGTCAGTTGATGGATAGTAGAGAGGTTGATTTTTCGGAAGAAAATGAGAACAACAAAGAAGATATTACAGAACAGTGGGAAAAAGGTTATGACCTTCCAATAAATGAGACAGAAAGAAAAGAAGCAGAGGATGAGTGTAAAAAGGTTTTAGTGCTTATTTCTGATATTTATATTCTGGCAGATAAAGGGGATGCAGTCAATCCAGTTCTGGATGATAAGACAATCTATAAAATGCAGGATCGCATAAAAGAAAAAGGATATCCGGTTACAACGATGAAAGCATATGCAGCAATGGAAAATTATAAAAGAGTTGAAGCTTTTCTTAAAAACTGTCAGGACGAGAAGGCAGGTTCGGTAGTGCTTTATGAGTTACATTCGGACGGAGGCATTGGCAGAGATAAATTTATTTTTGATGGAAAAGATATGTATTTAATAAGTGCATGTGCTACATGGAACAGCAATGATACCTACGGAATGTCCTATATATCTTATGCAAGAATAAAAGAGTGGAAGTATACAGAGAAAGGATGGTTTGGGTATGAGTTATGTGTTCCAGAACCACCGGAAGTTACCGAGATTGTTGATGGAAGTTGTTTGGTAAGAATAAAACCAATGACTAAGGAACAAAGGGAAATGTCAGAAAAATGTGTACAAGGTCTGGGGTATCAGGGAAATAATCTTTTATGCTCGAATTGGGATACTGACCATATGGAAAAACTGGATTATAATGGAATGTATGAATATCTGTTTGCCATGAAATATCACAAGGCGTTTGATGCCGAGGATTATCCAAATGGAATACCAAAAGAAGAATTTGAGAGTTTGATCATGGAATATCTTCCAGTAACAGCAGAGCAAATACGGGAGTATGCAGAATTTGATGAGAAAAACCAGACATATTATTGGGCACGACTTGGGTGTCTCAATTATGCGCCTACTTTCTTTGGAACGTCTCTGCCGGAGGTTGTCAATATCAAAGAAAATGAGGATGGGACAATCTCATTAACAGTTGAAGCGGTTTGTGATATGGTCATTTGTGATGATGCGGTTATAACCCATGAACTTATAGTAAAGTTTGCTGATGATGGTAGCTTTCAATATTTGGGAAATGAAATCCTTAATAATGGGATTAAGGAGATACCAGATTATCAATATCGTATCAATGTGAATTAAGGAGGCAGAGTATGAAAAAAACAAAAATAGCGGGGATATGCTTGATTGTTTTGATACTTGCAGCATTTGTATCGGTTCCTGTTTACAATAATTACTGTGCATATAATGTAGAGAAAATGTTGTGTGAAACACCTTTGCCAGAACAGACAGAATTGATAGAAGCTATATCAAAGGCAGGAAAGCTGACGGGAAACGGAAATGGGATGCAATATTTCGGGGCAATTCTAATCAAGAGTGAATTGTCTTTGGAAGAATTGGATGCTTACTATTCAGAGTACAGGAGTAATGAATGGGAATATCTTGTGGAAGTTCAGGAAGGGCAGTCTGTTGAGATGCTTGAACACGGTGGACTACAATTTTCAGAAGAAATAAAGGGCAACAGTTATTATATTGTATATTCGTGGGGAAGTGGAAATTCTTTATTGAGGGAATTGGATATACGTGGACACTAAAATGGATTGGAGATGATACTGATTATGAAGAAATATTTCAAAGTTATTATTTGTTTTATAGGTTTAGTTTGTGCGATGATTTTAATTTTGGGGATATCCTTTTCTTATATTACAAATTATAAGAAGGTAACTATTGATACCTCCAATTCGCCAGATGGAAAACACGAATTAGTACTTCAAGCAATTGGAGAACCCAAATTCCCATTTGGTTCGGCAAGTGGAAGATTAGTTCTTATGGAAGAAAAAGATAAGATAGCTCAAGCCGATTTTGAATTGCGAAATGATGGTGGAAGTATCACAAGTAATTGTTGGATAGTTACATGGTATGAGAACTATGTAAAAGTGATTCTATCAGGAGAAGAACAATTTGATGAGCAGATTATTTTGAATTTTGATGGTACGGTAGATATGAAACCGTTGCCTAATACAGAAGTTTCAGAGCAAGAAAATGACACATCTGTTGAATATACCACGAAGCCTGAAAGCATTGATCTGGAAGAATCGAATCAAAAAAATATTACAGAGCAGGTAGATAAAGCGAAAAAAGCAGAAAGCTGGACAATGGATGAAAGTAATGGAACCATGTATTTCTTTTTGGATGAACAGAATGGATGGCGTTTAGTGGTAGTAGATGCGGCTGCTGGAAGTAGATTTTACGTTATGGAACGGACTGCTGATGGCGGTGATACTTGGGAGCGAATTAACGAAGATCCTTTTGATAATCAAGCAGGCGTTGCTGAAGGGGTGATGTTTTTGGATGATAATTTTGGAATTGCAGGACTTGCAGGTGCATCTCAGTCTCATTCTACACTATATATTACAAAAGATGGAGGAAGATCATTTGGTGAGATAAAATTGCCAATGAGTACGGTTACTGAATTACCAGAATCTGCAAAAGAATATGGATTTACAGTAGAGGATTATGATTATTTAAATATGCCTCAAATAGGTGCTACAACATTGATAATAATGGTTACAACAGATAAAGGGGATAACGATGGAATTGTATTTGAATCAGAAGATGGTGGAGACACATGGAAATATAGAGGGGTAACTCAAAATTAGTAGTATTATTATAAATTGGGTAAAGGTTCAGTGGTATTGGCCTTTACCCAATTTTTTCCATGATAATAGAAAGTTAGCTGTACAGGAGATACTTTATTGTGTCCAGATATTCATGTCAGATAATATAGACATGGTTATTTCAGCAGCATTACTTCCGGTAGCGTTGTTATCGGCTCCAATATTAGTAGCAAAAAAGTATGTATTATTTACGATTTCGATATAGCCGATAAACCAGCCATTCACATCTTGTCCACCTACACGTCCGGTTCCTGTTTTTCCGTAGAATTTTCCAGTATTGGAAGAGGAAAGGCAGATGGAGTCTTTTACAGCATTGATATTTTCAGAAGAAAAACCTAAGCTATTGTTTTGCAGTTTCATCAAAAGTTCAACTTGCTCCACTGGGGAAATCTTTAAGGAGGATTCCAGCCAATAAGTGGAGAGATCGCCACTCACATTTTCATTTCCATATCCGATTTGCTGAATATAGTTGTAAATGTTAGTGGATGCAAGTTGTTCGTCTATTGATTGGAAATACCAGTTAACAGAGGATGTCATCGCAGACTGCAAGGTCTGATCAGCGTTCCATGCTTCAAACGGATAGTTTTCTCCAT
>OGOP01002417.1_pt1 | contig 11563 bp, 6 predicted proteins | sample 1552591 | NCBI WGS metagenome assembly OGOP01 (sample SAMEA2580120, study PRJEB22360) | human gut metagenome | biome: human gut; feature: human-associated habitat; material: faeces | place: Denmark | collected 2008/2010 | reverse complement strand
AAATTATCAGATACAAGTTCTCCCCATAAGCCAGGCGATAGATGCCTGAACTTATGGGGAGATTTTTTTGTTTGAAAGTTATTATCTTACTCTGCCTCACGGTCTTTCTGGGTAACTACTCAGTCATTAAATAAATACACGTATTCAATTGAGAACTAAAAGTTCTATCTGTAATGTGTTATGGATTAGGGGATTATAAATCCCCTGGTTTGATAGGTCGAACCTTTTTTTACGACGGATTTCAAATCCGTCGGGACGCCTAATGGGGGTGTGGGACGGCTGGCGGGGGTGGAATTTTCAGGGCACAAAAAAAAGTCGTGGAATCTTAGCAGGTGAGTCACCTCGGCAACTAAAATCCCAACGACCAGTCTAGTCAAGTTTTCGCAAATTTGTATAATAGTAAATGATAATAATGTCTTATAATAATTAAAAAAAGGGGGGAGGAAGTATTCCAAGCTTCCTTCCCTCCTCTCTTACAGATATATGATTCTTAACTTTTGTATTTTGCTTAATTTTGGTAGTTGATTGTCACCGTCCAAGGATTGTTGCCATTGTAGTGCTTAGCCTTGATGTAGAATGTACCGGTATTGGTGCTACTAGGTACGGCACGTACATTCTTCATTGTGATGGTTTGAGTATTTCCGATCACATTTGGATCTTCATACTTGGTGACGAACCAACAGTTCCAGCCAGCGCCTCCATCAACCTCTGCTGTAGAAGCTACCTTTACATCGCTGCCTATTGGGTTCACATCGTTGGATGCAATCTCAATTTCTATTGGCAACAACTCCTTAGGGTAGTAACTTGGAATTTTGAATGTCAGTTGGGCTTCTGAAGTTACCTCCTTACCCATTGTAATTTCAGTTGGGAAATTGAAGTCCACATTGCTGATACTGTAGAGATGGATGTTTCTAGTCAATCCATGATTTTTATCTACCAGCTTGATGGTGGCAGTCTTACATTCACCGGCACTGATATCACCAATCTTGTATGTGATGGTTCCCTTACCGGTTGCTGCGTCATACTGTACTGTAGGTACAGGAAGCTTTCCACCTTCCAGCTTCGTGAAATTCTTGTTCTCTGTCCAGGAAACATCGAAGTCGGCTGCAGTTTGACGATCCTCACCCGTATATTCAAAGTCGATGACCTGCACGCTGTTTGCAGATTCCTGTGTCAACATCTGGTAAGTACCATTTACGATATTCATCGTGTAATTACCATCAGAAATTTCCTGGATGATGTCTTCTACCGTAATCCATGGGTTGTTGGCAGGAGTACCATTGTATGCAAGTTCTGCTGAGCTGTAACCCAGATTCTTGCCCAATTTCTTGATGTTGATTCGGTAGAGATGGTTTCTCTTGATTGGCATCTGAACACCTTTGTTCTGGAGCAGAACTTGGAACCATTTTGTTTCTCTGCCTTTGTATGTCACCTCCATGATCACCTTGAGCGGCTTTTCCAAAGAGTTTTCCTGCTCAAATGTATATTGCATAGGCAGGTTCTTGGTATTTGGCCACATCTCTTCATTTTCTACGGAGAATTTCTTTCCTTCAGAAGGCCATCTTGTTGGGTCCAGCGATGGAGTAATGTAAGTGCATTCTGCTTTCCACGCAGCTGCATCTGTCAGCATATTGGTTTCAGGGAAAGTCAGCTTTTTCTTATCTCTATTGAATGGAGCTACCGTACCATGCTGCATCACGTTGCCCAGTGCATATCTGATATTCTCGATCTCGCTTGTATTGTCATCCCAGTTCACTTCAATCTTGGCACGGTTGCGGAGCAGATGGATTACTTTGTTTGCCACTACTTCCTTGGTGAGGAATTCTGTCATTTTTTCTGGAGTATCCTTCTTGACATAACCCCAATATACCATCTTGTCGTCCTGACGATTGTAGTTTCTGTTATCGAAGCTGGTCATGAGGTTGTTCTCATGTCTTCCAATCCATTCAGCAGACTTGTTGAAATCAATCGACTGGTTGCCCGTAGTTACTGTATTCTCGGCAGTGGCATTCGCCATGATGTGGATGCGGGCAGTTCCCGTAGGAATCGTTGCGGAGATGTTCTTTTGGTCCGATCCGCCATCCTCCTTGATGTCATTGGTTGGCACGATAGTCAGATTTCTGGCAAGTCCCAGGAAATAACCATCTTTGTCAAAGCATAGCAGCTTCATATCGTTAGCGCTTGTAATACCTTCGGTTGCGAAGTTAGCTACTCTGCTCTCTACTTTCGAGTAGTTTGGAACGGAGATGGTGAAGTGGGCTTGATACGTGCCTGTCTCATTCTTGGAAGGAACGCCATTGTCCACCATGCTGTCGGAGCAGGCTGTCAACATTGTTAACAGCGCTGCCATTATTCCGATATATGTCTTTATCTTTTTCATTTCGTAACTTCCTTAAATGTTATTACTTCATTTGTTTATCTAACTCTTCAACCTCTGCTGGAGTGAGGTCGCGAACGCAGCGGACGAATGTGCCAGAACTACTGTAGCCAGTTTCTACCGATTCATTGTTAAGCGTATAATAATATGCTCCTTCCAAAACTGGCTTGATTGGCTTAATCTCCTTATTATCATTTCTTTTGAATGATTCTTGCTGAAAGTCAACAATGAATTGTATCTCTGTTTTTGTTGGGAGACGCCAACCATCATATATAACTTGTTCGCCGTTTTCCTTCTTTACTTCTCGGTATGTTTCACAATGCGTCTTTGCTTTGTCTTGATCAAAGTGGGATGAATATACCGCTCCAAGTTGTGAAGCAATCATAAATGCAGGAGATACGACTTCGTCGTTTGTATAGCCTGATTTATTGATGTTTGGATGAGCAATATTATATTTGCTATCTTTTGTACTTGAAACCTGTATGATGTACATTCGGTTGTTGTTGTAATCTCTTTTATTATCATTTTGGAAAGTGTAAATGTTACTATTTTTATAATATTTTGCATAATATCCACCATCATAGTCATAGGTCTTTCGGCCATTTTTGACATTTTGACCTTCTGCTGTGCGGTATGCCCATCCGCCTACACTTCTAGAAGAATAGTCTCCGAAGAAGTTCTGTGTTTCAATCAGAGGTGACTGCTTGTACTTTACAGTTGCTTCTTTCCCCTCAGCATTTTTTAATGTCAAGACGATATATTTGGAGAAGCGATTCTTCGGGATAGGAGAATTAATGACGATTTTACCACCGAGATTGTCTCCATCCTTTTCGTTCTGCAATAGCATCTTTGTTGGGTATGGTTTGAACTGGACTTCTTTTTTTTCAGTCTTTTCTACTTCTCTGTCTTCATTATGTCCTTTAATTGGCCAGATATCCCATACCCAAACTTTTTCTGTTGTTGTATAGGTAACTGTTTCATAGACAGTTTCTACATATCCCTGAAAATACTCTTCAGTATTTCCTTCATTATCGATGTAGTACACCTTTTTGCTAACGATAGTCACTGGGCTAGAAGACTTATAAGTCACGCTCATATCCGTATCTACATTCTTCATATAGACAACCTTTGGAGTCACCATCAGATATGATGTGTTGGCATCGATATCTGTAGTACCGCCATCCGACCAAGGGAGAACATCATAAACTACCTTACCAGTAGTGACGTAACCAATCTCAGAGCTGCCGCCCTTGTTGTTGATCTTGGCATCAATGGTATAGATGGTGTTGCGGTTCAGCTTCTTGGCATCCTCACCGGTAGCCTTAGGGTCACGGACAGGAATCTTGTAACAGTTTATCTCTGGCTTGCCGTCGGCGGCTGTAAGAGGAACCTCGAGGTAGATGGCTGGCGCCTTGGTGTCGTCGTCAGTCCACTGGGTGGCATAGCTGTAAGTGATTACGGTATATTCGCCATTTCCACCCTGTGCTGCCACCATTTCACCATCCTTCAACTCAGATTCTGTATTGCTGCCGAAGATAGTAGTCTTGGCATTGTAGTTCTTCAATTGCCATTTTGCCAGACCAGCTTTATAACCTTCTACTTTAACATGAACGGTAAGGACAATCTTGGCAGCAGCACGAGCCAGATTAACTGGAATGATCTGCGTAGGTTCCTTGGTTACCTCGTAGTCCTGGATGCTACTCATCAGGAACTTCTTGTTGCTGTTGCTGGTATCATCGTATGGTTTCCAGATATCCTCGTCGGTCTGTACATCGCCTGAACCTGTGGCATTAGCCACAGATTTCACGCTGTAAGTATTACCTTCCTGCAGATCATTATCTACTTTCCAGTTTTTTTTGGCAATCACTTTCTCCTCGCCGCTCTTCAAGCCGTCAGTGAAAGTCTTATCTACCTTGCACTCATCATACTCACCAAACATCTTGATGTTGAATTTTATGAGCTTTTCCTCGTTGAGCTTTGCGTCAGAAGCGGTTGCTCTCGAAACCTTGTTGTCAAGGATGAGAGGCTTCACGCTCAACTGCTGAGCTCCCTGATAGATGAGCTCAGAGTCTTCTGCGCAACCCACAAGGGATAATCCCATGGTGAGAGCCATAAGTGCCAGTGTCGTATTCTTATATATATTCAACGTTTTCATGATGTTTGTCATTTATTGTTGTTTATATCTCATTGTTTACTTTACTTGGGTGAAAACCATATCGGTCTTCGTTCCCGTTCCTGTGGCTGTACCTTCGCTTCCATGAGAAGGGGCATTGATGATTACCTTCATGTTTGGACTATAGGCTACCATATAGACATGGCAGGTATAGTTGTCACGCTGGGTATAGTCGAGTACCGATCTTGGAACCACATAGAAAGGCTTAACCTCCGTAGTGGCGCCGTTGCCAGTAATCACAGTCATTACTTTATTCAGATTGTAAGAACCGTCGGCATTTACATTTTTGGCATAGATGAATCCGTAGTCAGGGCTATCTGTCTGGAGTACCCAGCTCTTGCCGTTGGTATTCATCTCTGTGAACCAGATCTTTGGTCCGAATGTAGCATTGTTGAATGCAATCTCACTACTGTTCTCGTCATTCTTCTCGATGTTTGTCTTGATAGAGATGGCATCATTGAAAGTGTATTCTGCTCCGGTTTCCCAAGGCAATACTGTTGGTAAGACTTTCAGTTCTGCCGGATGCTCTGGATCACTGCCTCCTTCTCTGTCCACCTTGGCTGTTACGTCGTAGATGGTGTTGCGGTCGAGGCGATAGAGAGGCTCGTATTTGGTCCAATCTATTGTTGCGGCATCGTTATCTTCGAAGAGGCGCTTGTTTACCGGAACCTTGTAGAAGTAATCCTTGTTGTTGAATTTTGCCTTGAGCAGGATGTAGGTCTGCTTGCTGACATCGATTGGCTCTTCTACCTTTGGATTCTTGTTCTTGTCAATCCAACTGTTGGCGTATGAGTAGAACACAGCCTTGTTGTCTTGTGTTTCGGCAGGAACTGTTACCTTGCTGCTGGCAGCTGCATCTGTGTTCAATTCATTGTTTGTGCTGGTACCTTCTGCGAGGATAGAACCGTCTGCTGCGTAGTGTATCAACTGGCAGGCATAATCCTTAGGAAGTACTGCGTTGCCGTTGGCATCTTTTACGTTGAGGCGGATCTTGGCAAGCGCTCTCTTCAGCTGGAACATCAGGTGAATCTTTCCTGCTGTCACATTTCTCTCTAGCATCTTGGCATCCATCACGAAAGCAGACTGCTTCTGGTTGTGCTGGAAGGTTGTTGCCTGATTGATGGTGGCCTTCTGTAAATCAGCCAGGTTGTTGATGTTGCCCCAGTTTTTTAGGTTTGCAACCAAGTAGAGATCGTTGCCGTCAATGTCAGAACGCGTCAGCTCTGTCAACTCCTTGTGCTTGTACTCTGTAGTAGGACTATTACCTTGTACATCTGTACCATCGAATGTAACCTGCTTAACGCGGGATTCATCTGGTTTGAAAATGAAGAGGTCGAGGCGATTAATCAGGTTCTCGTTGAGATCAGCCTTTCCAACTTCTTCAGCACGGGTAACAGCAGCCCGGGTTTCTGTAGTTGAGCTTCCTACTTTATAGTCGAGTACCACCTTGAAATCGCACGAAGGAGTACTCTCTATATTATCGCTCATGCAAGATGTGTTTGCAAGCCCTAAGAGGGCGATTGCACACATCGCAAAGTATTTTGATATTGCTTTCATTGTTTGCCCTCCTTATTCTAAATAATTAGTATACTGTCTACTTTCTTTCTGAAGATCATCGTAGCCTTTATCCTTGATGGCCTGCAGCTGGAAGATGCGGATGCGGGTATTGGTTCCTGCAAACTTTCTTCCCTTCTTATACATACCTCCGGCACCATCTGGATTGATTTTCACTTCGTATTCATGGATTCCATCCAGCGATACGGTTACGTAGAGGTCGGTAAATACAGGATTGCTGCCCTTAGCATTTGCCCAGTCTGTCCACTCAGCTGTCCATTCAGTACCGTTTGTCCATGCATTCTTGGCTTCTACCTTGATCTGATAAGGATCCTTTCGGGCGATGCCTGTAGAAACGCAGGTGGTCTGGTTCTCTATAGATTTGCCATAGTTGAAAGCGAAATCCTTCGTGTTGGTGAGATGAGCTTTCCAAACCAGTCCGGTAGGACCTTCTACCTTGAAGTAGTAGGCTGCTCCAGAAGATGCCTCCAACAATGAATTATGGTTCTTGTCTTTGTATCTTGGATTGTTAACCATGCAGTATTGACCTTCTACGTCTCCCGTCTTTGCACCCGGTGTTTCTGTTGTCCAGGCAAACATCTGGCAATTTACATTGCTCCAGCTGATTTCAGAAGTTACCACGTTCCAAGGCATTACCTGCCAGTCGAGGCAGAGGGCTCCACCTTTGAGGAAGTAGCCGTAAACTACGAGCTCTCGGTTGCGGATAGCGTTGCCGCTGGATGGAATGGTGAATTCCCGGAATTTTTCGCTGCCGCCTTCAGCCAACTGATAGTAAATCTTACCCTTGATAGGCTTGTTGGTTTCACGAAGATAACTCAAATCATGTCCACCGATTTCCTTGAATTCCTTATTCATGCGGTCCATATAAGCCTGAGCTGTTTCGGTTTTTTCATCACGCTTATAAGCAAGCGGATCAGTTACCGCCTTGATTCCTGTATTTTCTACACCGTCAAGCTTGAGGAGTGAATCAACATAAGAAGGATTTCCGTACTTATTGCTTGTTGCAGCCTTGTTGGCATCAGCCTTGGTGTATTCCTCTTCATCAGGGAAGACATAGCTTTCTTTAGGGAAGGTGTTTCCATCTATTTCAATTCTTGTTACCTTCACATTTCCGGTCATGGCTTCTTCACCAGCCTTGCGGGCGAAATAGAAGTGAAGCTTGGAAACGGCGCGAACCAGAGGAATATTAATTTCTTTGCCCTTTGCCTCAATCTCTGTATCTGCTACGTGATTGGCTAATTCTATATTGGTAATGGCACGGGAAATAGGGAGACCCTTGCCTTCCGGAACCTTTGTAGTCTGAGCCTTGCCATCTGTGGTAATGCCGAATGGATCATCGAAGGTTACACCTTGCAGGTCTGCACGGGTAATGCTGCGGAAATCTTTGTTCTCCAGCTTCTTTGCCATATTGGTACTCTCTGAGTTTGCCAGAATATAGAGGTCGATGTTTTTGAGTTCTTCACCGTTGATCTTACGCAAGAATCTCAAGTTCAGCGTGTATTTGCTGTTGACGGTGGAACCGTTAACAGCAGTAGGAGTATCTTCCTTGTAGGCGATAGGCTTGGCTTCTCCTCCTGTTCCTGATTTAAACACCCATACCTTGATGTTATGAATGTCGCTTTCTTGGTTAGGATTAGCCTGAGTCTCGTCGTTTCCGATGTTCTCAGCTCCGCCTGCTCTGGAAGTCGTGGTGCTGGCGGTAGAGAAACTCAGGTTGAGGTAAGCTTCATCGCCAGTTGCAGGTACCTGCGAATCTTGGTCTGAGCAAGATGCCATTGTGCTCAACATGAGCAAGGCTGCTATAGCCATGCCTAGCCGGCGTGTCATCTTGGTCAAAGTTGAGTTATAGCGTTTCATCTTTTTAATCTTTTACTTATACTTAATACTTTTCTTTCTCTCTATACAGTGTGGGTAGCACTGTTTCCTTATTTGGATCCGAGGTCTGCATTCTGCAGATTGAGAACCCAGCCGTTCACCTTGATTCTTGCATCCATGTGGTAGTCTGTACCAGGACTAGGAACGTAGAATACGAGGGTGTAGTGATCCTGGCGGTCTAGGTATTCCTGAGCCTCCCAGCCCTTGTCGGTGCGCTCGCCGCAGAGAGCGAGGAACCATGGCAGTGAGTGGTTGAAGATTTCCTTGCCTGTGCGCTTGTCGGTGATTACGATTCGCTTGTCGTTGTACTCCTTACTGTCGGTGTTGCGGGTGCTTACATCGTTCTTGCGCTCGAACATTCTGGAAGAAGACAGGTCGTAAACCAAAGCCTTGTCGATTTTTTCACCATCTACCTCAGTATTGCCGTCGGTGTTAACCACCAGTTTCTCGTTGTAAGGCACGTAGGTGATTGGCTTGTTCTGTTCTACTCCATTGGCATCCTTTACCTTGTCGCCCTTGTAGTCGAGGAGGGCAGCCGAACCCTTGATTCTTACGTCGAAGTTTTCTGCCACGAATCCCTGCTGGTCGTTATCGTAAGGAAGCATCACGATGCGGTAGGTCTTGGTACATTTCATCAGACTCAGTTTGCCGGATGTGTCCTTTTTGCCCTTAAAGTCGAGAGATGTCTGGGCGGTGTAGAGAGCGGTGAACTTCTTGTTGTTGACAGAAGCCTCTCCGTCTTTCTTTCCCATTTCTTCCTGCAGGTCGTTGATGGTAGAAACACCTGGTGTGAGTTGGGTGAAGCTGAACTCCATCTCGTCGTCACCGTCGGCTCTGCTACCTGTAGGTTTCTTGTCACGAGCGAGGCAGACGAAGGTGTATTTACCTTCCTGTAAGTCTGTGATGTCCATGCTGTGACCCGTTTCGAATTTGTCGGCAGACTGCGTATAGGTATCGAAGTATTTACCGTTTTTATCGAAAACATAGACGTTGAGGTTTTTCACTTCCTGAGAGAAAGCATCAGCGTTCTCAACATTATATGTATAATCGAACTTGAGCGACACCTTAGGTGCAGGACAATTCGTCAGATCGTCTTTCATGCATGATGAAAGCGAAGAGAGTGCGATGGCTGAGATACAAACCACTTTGCAACCGTTTTTGATGATGAAATGTTTCATATCGTTTGTGTTTTATTAATTCTTTTACTTATACTTATATCTAGTGTGCCGTAGGGCTTTAGAAGTGGGGGTAGCCTCCGGCATCCTTTTTTTCTTGTTGAGTGGTGCTGATTCAGCACGATAGGGGTTCCCGCCATCTTTGGCGGCAAATATCATCTTTTGTTTTTGTAATCTCCCGGAGGCGGGGTAGCCCCCGGGAGATTGAGAGTATTGTTGTTTCAAGAATTATCTTGAGATCGTGGGATGGGGTACATCCCCGGATCATTCATTTTTTTCTGTTTCTGCGATTAAGCGAAGTGATTGGGATTAGTCACCCAGCTCTACGTCCTGTGTATTGAGAACCCAAGGGTTAACTGTTACAGTTACGTCGAGGTAGAACAAACCGTTCTTGTCAATCTCACCGTTAGGAACCTGTGCACCTACGTTGAAGATCTTGTTAACCTGCAAGCGGTAAATTGTATTACGCTGGATAACGTTCTTGTCCAACTGGTTGTCTTTAATAACCTGCTTGTAGTATGTCTTACCCTCGTTGAACACCTCGATGCCATACTTCTCACGGAATTCTGACAACTTGGTCTCTACAGACTTCTCGTTTTCACCTGTAGGCTCTTTCTTAGCCTCTGTCAATTTTGTCTTCAACTGGTCTGCATTCTGACCCTCGAAGAGTCCTGCAACGTCTGCATAAGCATTGTAAATTTGTTCAAAGCTTGTATAGATAACGTTGTTGTAACGATAGAATGTACCATCCTGGAAGTCAGCTGGCATAAGCTCACTTGCAGCATTCTTAAACTGATTTGCATCCAAAGTAACCTTGTACTCGAAGTACATTGCAGTTGCTTCATCCTTGTTGTTCTCAAAGATATAGTCATTTTTAGCACCCTTCCAAGCCTTGAAGCCACCATCCTTGAACAAATACTTCTCACCGAATGCGTCCTTTGTCTGAGACAATGTAGCATCTGTAGGAATTGCAAGGCTCCAAACGCTATTTGCTACATTCCAATTCTGCATAACGTATGTCTTGTTTGTAACGTTAGAGAGTGCATAGCGAACCAATTCAATTTTAGAAACCTTCTTCTTCGCATCGTCAATTGCATTCTTCAATGCCTGTGAAGCGTTTGTTGGGTATTCGCCCAAAAGGTTTTCTGTACTAGTAGGAACATCAACGCGAGCTGTTACACGCTCAATCTTGATTGGGCTTTCTACTTCATTGTACATAACCTTTGCTGGGGTGGTCTCAACCTTGTTGGCATCAGTGAATGTGACAGTATAGCCATTACCATTGGTTGTTGCATCATTCTGGTTGAACATAGAGAAGTTGTTGTCTGTATCACATGGCTTAGCAAAAGCTGCTGTTGATGTGAATGTCTTTTCGATGCCAGTTGCTGTAAATATGCTTGTTGTACCAGCGGCTACAGGTTCTGCGACGCCATCCATTGCGGTTGAACCAGCCTTGAAATATACTTTATAGGTAGCACCTGCAGCTACATTTTCTACTTGAATCTGAAGTGTAGTCTTACCATCCTTCTTAGAACCATCCTGGTCCTTGATAGCACCTGTCCAATCTTGATTGCTCAGAGTCTTGCTAAATACAACGGATCCATTTGCATCAACCAAGTAGAAAGTACCACTCTTTACAGCTGCTTCTACAGCGGTAGCATCCTCTGTAGGTATTGGATTTTCAATAGAGGTTCTTGTACCATTGCTAGTAGGAGTCTGTACGGCCAATGTCATATAGAAACCCTTTACCTGTGACTGTGTACCTGCGCCACCTGCCAAATCATCATTGCTGCTGCAGCTTGAGAAAGAAAACGCTGCTGCTGATACCAAGCTCATAACGAGCAAATTCATTTTCTTCATAATCTTTTACTTATTAAGTGTTATATAAAATTTTGTTTTGAGTTGCGAAATGGACGGGTCTCTCAGACCTCATCACTGGCTTCGCCCGGGGGTAATCAAAAACTATTCTTTCTTTTCCAGTTCTTAAATTAAATTTTTTAGTTTATATTATTATTGTTTATTCTTTTACTTATACTTAAAAATCAAACTCTTACTCCACAATCTTGTTCACCTTGTCGAGATTTTCCTGAGCACCCTTCAAGCCACCGGCTACCGCCTTCTGGAAGTACTGCTTGGCAGCTACGTAATCCTCATTAAGAACAGCGAGACAACCACGGGCATTATCTACTTCGGCACCGGTGCCAGCCTTCTTCAGGTACTTCTCTGCGCTTACCCTGTCACCTCTGTCGATGGCAGCAAGGGCTGCATTCAGATTGGCGAGCTTATCTTCTGGGAACATCTTCACGGCTGTGTCGAATACATTGTTGTACTCTTCGCTTCCCTTCGGATAACTGTTTGCTACCATATACATCTCCTGAAGAGAGAGCT
>OGOP01002408.1_pt1 | contig 11580 bp, 8 predicted proteins | sample 1552591 | NCBI WGS metagenome assembly OGOP01 (sample SAMEA2580120, study PRJEB22360) | human gut metagenome | biome: human gut; feature: human-associated habitat; material: faeces | place: Denmark | collected 2008/2010 | reverse complement strand
CGCCTGCGACTCAGAATGACCTTGCCAGGCGGGAAGGTAAGTGGAGAGTAAAGTCCCCCCACCGGGGGGAAGGTGGTGCGCAGCACCAAAAGGGGTGCATTTCCAACGGGCGTAGCCCGGTTGTACGGTTTTTACTGCCGCCGATAGGCGGCATATAAAACTCATCGCCCGTAGGGCGATACCACCACCCTCGGGCCTAAGGTCCGGTCAATCCTAAGAACCTTTTCCTACAACCCTTCTACACAACCTGCCTGCGCCAGCAGGCCACAACCTACACGGCGAAGCCGTGCCCCTTCGCGCCCATAGGGCGCCCCCTCTGAACCCGGAGCCGCGATGCGGCCCCTTTAAGGAAGCGCTGATTAAATCGTTATCTGATTTTATTCTTGAATTTTTATGCAATACAAGGAATGGAGGCGACGCGAATAGCGAGCTATTTAAGGAGCTCCATGACGAAGCAGTGCATAAAAATTCTTATAAAAGCAGACTCTGCGAATTAATCAGTGCTTCCCTAGATCTGCGCCGTCAGGCGCTCCTCGATCCCGGCCCCGACCCCAGCCGCTCTGCGGCTGCCTTCACTCCTTTGCCTGATGCACCACGATCTGGGGGAAGGGAATGTCGATCCCGTTTTGGTCAAAGGCTTCTTTCACCCTGATATACAGCTCATTCTGGGCGTCAAAATACTTCTGCCGGTCCACCTGGGCTCTTACGTAAATACGGATGGATGATTCGGCCAGGGCGCTGACATAGACAGGAAGGTTTTCTTTGTTCAGCACATAGTCATCTTCCGTAAATATCTGTTTCAGCAGGGCAATGCACTTGGGCAGGTTGGTGCCGTAGCCTACATCAAAGGTAAATTCCAGATTTCTTGTTTCGAAGGCAGAATAGTTTTTAATGACGCTGTTGATAAGAGATGAATTAGGAATCACAATCATCTGGTTTCCCAGGGTGGAAATCAGGGTATACATAATGCGGATATCCGTAACCGTTCCCTGATTGGAGCCGACCTGGATATAGTCGCCTACCCGGAAAGGGCGGAAAATGAGGATGAAAATACCGGATGCCACATTGCCGATATTGTCTTTGAGCCCCAGGCCGATGGCCAGACCCACGCCGCCAAAGGCTGCTGCCAGAGTTCCTGCTGCCACGCCGGCGGTGCCCAGGGCTACGATGGCCACGATGGCCAGGCAGAAGAAGAAAATGATTTCTGAAATGAAGGTTTTGGCGGAAGGATCCACGTTGCTTCTTTCCAGGATGTGTTCTACTGCCTTGCGGATGTATCGGCAGACGATGTATCCCACAATGAAGAGGATAACCGCTTCGATGAGATCCAGGCCCTTGGTGAGGGCAAACATTTTCAAGTCGCCCATGAATTTGGCGGTAATACTGATTTCATCAGTTACTACCTTTGTCACTGCATTGGTTTCCAATGGAAAAATCCTTTCTGTAAAATGTCTATAAAATAGAAGAAATCCATATTTCTTTTATTTTACCATATCTTACCAGCAGAAAAGCGGTTCCCCTTCAGGAACCGCTTCTGCTGGAATCATGTTTATTTCGCCTGTTTTTCACCGGCCGTAATGATATTTTCAATCACCATGGCTGTGGTCACGCTGCCTACGCCGCCGGGAACAGGGGTAATGGCACCGGCCACCCGGGAAACCGGTTCATAGTCCACGTCTCCCACCGTTTTGCCGTTTACCCGGTTAATGCCTACGTCAATAACCACGGCCCCCGGTTTCACCATGTCCGCCGTCACTGCTCCCGCATGGCCCAGGGCAGCCACCAGGATATCCGCTTCCCTGGTGATTTCCTTCAGGTTCTTCGTATGAGAGTGGCAGATAGTGACAGTGGCGTTCTTTTTCAGAAGCATAAGGGATACCGGTTTGCCGATTACATTGCTCCGTCCGATAATCACTGCCTTTTTCCCGTCGGGATTGATGCCGTAATGATCAAGAATGGCCATGACGGCCCGGGGAGTGCAGCCGAAAAGTCCGTCCTTCCCTGCAAAGAGCCTGCCTGCATTGGTATCGGTCAGACCATCCACGTCCTTGTCGGGATTGATTAAAGCAATCATCTTTTCAGAATCAATGCCTGCCGGCAGAGGCATCATCATCAGAATGCCCGTGATTTCCCGGTCATGGCTGAGATCAGTAATCAGGCTTCCCAGCTCTTCTTCCGTAATGTCTTCGGACTCACGGAAGATTTCTGATTCAATGCCGTAGCCTTTGGCCACTTTCTGCATAAAGGCTGCATACATGGCAGAAGGTTTGCTGTTCCCCGCCAGAATTACAGCCAGTTTTGGTTCATAGTGCTTTTCCCGCAATGCGGCCAGCCTTGCCCGGAAAACCTTTTCCAGGGAAGCGGCCGTTTCTTTTCCGTCCAGTATGTCTGCCATGTTAGAAGAGTCCTGTAATATGTCCTTCGTCATCTACATCGATCCGTTCAGCAGCCGGATGTTTCGGAAGGCCAGGCATGGTCATGACCTTGCCGGTCAGAACAACAACGAAACCGGCACCTGCAGAAATCTTCACTTCCCGTACATGCAGAGTGAATCCGGAAGGAGCGCCCAGTTTGGTGGGATCATCACTGAAGGAAGCTGGTGTCTTGGCAATGCATACCGGCACATTTCCAAAGCTCATGTCTTCGATGTGCTTCAATTCCTTTTCCGCAGCACTGTCATACTGCACAGTACCTGCTCCGTAGATTTCCTTTGCAATGGTTTCAATCTTTTCTTTCAGGGACAGGCTGAGGTCATAGAGCGGCTTGTAGGCAGAACCTTTATCAACAGCTGTCAGCACCTTGCGGCCCAGGTCAAGGCCGCCTCTGCCGCCGTCTGTAAAGACGGTGGATTCAGCCACCGGAACGCCCGCTTCAGCGCAGGCATCTTCGATAACCTTCTTTTCTTCCGCTGTATCACTGGGGAACATATTGAGAGCCACCACAATGGGCAGGCCGTATTTCTTCAGGTTGGAAATATGACGCAGCAGGTTCGGAAGGCCTCTCTTCACGGCTTCCGGATCCGATTCAGTGAGTTCGTTCTTTGCTTTGCCGCCGTTCATCTTCAGTGCACGGATGGTGGCCACCAGCACGGCAGCGTCCGGTTTCAAGCCGGCGAAGCGGCACTTGATATCCAGGAACTTTTCAGCCCCCAGGTCGGCACCGAAGCCTGCTTCCGTTACCACATAATCAGCCAGATGGAGAGCTGTACGGGTAGCCAGTACGGAGTTGCAGCCATGAGCAATATTTGCGAAGGGGCCGCCATGGATAAAGGCCGGTACATGTTCCAGGGTCTGTACCAGGTTCGGTTTCAGGGCATCCTTCATGAGGGCCGCCATGGCCCCCTGGGCGTGGATATCACCGGCAGTAACCGGTTTGTTATCATAGGTGTAGCCTACGATGATCCGGGCAAATCTTTCCTTCATATCCCGAATGGAATCGGCCAGGCAGAGGATGGCCATGACTTCGGAAGCTACGGTAATATCAAATCCGTCTTCCCGGGGAACCCCATTGGCATGGCCGCCAAGACCTACGACGATATGGCGGAGCACCCGGTCATTCATATCCTCCACCCGTTTCCAGACCACCCGGCGGGGATCGATGCCCAGGGCATTTCCCTGCTGGATATGGTTGTCCACCATGGCAGCCAGAAGATTGTTGGCTGCTGTAATGGCATGAAGGTCACCGGTGAAATGGAGGTTAATATCTTCCATAGGAACCACCTGGGAATAGCCGCCGCCGGCAGCGCCGCCCTTAATACCCATGCAGGGGCCAAGAGACGGTTCACGGAGGCAGATCATGGCCTTCTTACCGAGCTGAGCGAGTGCCTGTCCCAGGCCTACGGTGGTGGTCGTCTTTCCTTCTCCTGCCGGGGTTGGGGAAATAGCGGTCACAAGAATCAGGTGGCCCATCGGCTTATTTTCCAATTCTCTGGTCAGTTTCAGAGAAACCTTCGCCTTATATGGACCATAATTTTCCAAATCTTCCGCCGGAATTCCGATGGAAGCACCGATTTCCGTAATCGGTTTCAGTTCTGCTTTCTGTGCAATTTCAATATCGCTTAACATCATGTCCACTCCTTCATACCCAACCACATTCAGAAATTTCCAGCTTCACCAGCCCCAAAGGCTGATGAAGCAATGCTCTTCTCATTATATCACAATAAGGGGAGGGTTGATGGGGCTTCGATCCAAGGTGTAAGTGGCGGCTTACGCCGCAGGATGCGTCAAAAAAGCAGCACCCTCTGACGGAGGTGCGCTGCTTTTTCATAGGTCCTGCCTATTTAATCATGATGGGAGAAGTGAACCTTAACATTATCTCCCCGTTTCACCCGGCTGCCAATGCCCGGCTCCTGTTTATCGGCATAACCGCTGCCTTCAGGCTGGAAGCCCAGACCGGCTCGGGTCAGCCATTCGCCTACGTCCCGCATGGACCAGCCGGTAAAGCTGGGAAGGCGGAATTCTCTGGCATTTTCCGGAGGAAGGCTGGGTTTGTAGAGTTCGATGGGCTTGTCCTGCGGCTTGGCATGAATGGTCTGGTCATCCAGGGTAGGAATTTTCAGGTACCGCATGATCTGGGTCATGGCTTCCTTGAATACCGGTGCTGCCACCTGGCCGCCGTAGTACGTTCCCTTTGGCGTATCAAGCACTACAAGACAGATGGCCCTGGCGTCTTCCGTAGGACCGAATCCGCAGAAGGATGCTATGTACTGCCCTTTCAGGTATCCGCCGTTCACCGGATCCAGTTTCTGGGCCGTGCCGGTTTTACCGGCCATATGATAGCCCGGCACCTTGGCATTGGCACCGCCGCCTTCGGACACCTCTTTTTCCATCATGTCCTTCACGTCATCAGCCACTTTTTTAGAAATAGGATCGCCGCTGTATTCCACCGGCGTCACTTTGTAATCGCTGCCATCAGCGTTCTTGATGGACTGGATAATATGAGGTTTCACCATTTTGCCGCCATTGGCTATGGCGCTGTAGGCCTGAACCATCTGCAGCGGCGTGACAGCAATGCCCTGACCGATGGACATGGTGGCCACATCGATGGGCCGCATATCCTTCGGTTCAAAAAGGATGCCGCTTCCTTCTCCGGGAAGTTCAATGCCCGTAGGTTTACCGAAGCCAAAGGCTTTAGCATAGCGGGTCAGTGTTTCTCCGCCGGTCAGAAGACCGACATGGGCAAATCCGGTATTAATGGAAAATTTCAGAATATCCACCAGCCGCACATCGCCATAGGACTCATCGTTCCAGTTCCGGATGGCATGGCCCGAAGCCCATACGGCGCCGGGATCATGCCACACCCGCTCTGTATCATAGGTGCCTGCTGCCAAAGCCGCCGATGCAATGATAGGCTTGAAAGTAGAGCCCGGTTCGTAAATATCCACGACGGCCCGGTTTTTGAATTCCGCCTCCGTCGCCTTATCGTAATGATTGGGATCATAGGTGGGTCGGTTTCCTAAAGCCAGAATGGCCCCTGTCTTTGGATCCATGACGATGATGATTCCCCCGGAAGCATGGGTGGATGTCATAGCCCGGTCCAGGGCCCGTTCCGCATAGAACTGGATATTCTGGTCAATGGTAAGGTACACGGACTTTTCTTTTTTGGCTCTGTAGGGCGCCATGGCCGATTTCAGGATGGGATTGCCCCTGGCATCAGTCAGGATATGCTGCTTATTTGCCCCGCCTCTGATGAGTTCATCCAGAGCCATTTCCAGACCATCCAGGCCCTTGTCATCCAGGCCTACAAAGCCAAGCACATTGGCAGCCATGGAATCGTTGGGATAGAACCGGCGGCTTTCATCAAAGAAACCAAAGCCTTTCCATTTCTTTTCCTTAATCAGGGCGATCACCTTATCCGAATCTTCCGGATCCATCACCCGTTCCAGCCATACGAAGCGGGAGTCCTGGGATAAATCCTTCACCAGATCCCCTTCTTTTTGATGAAGAAGAGGCGCCAGTTCTTTAGCCGCCTCTTCAGGGCTCACATTCATGGTACCGGGATCGGCATAAAAAGATTTCACCATAATGGAAAAAGCCAGTTCCCTGCCATTTCTATCATAAATGGTACCGCGGGGCGAATAGAGAGTCTGCACTCCTTCTGTCTGGTTCAGCGCCATTTCTTCATAATGATGGCCCTCTATGATCTGTACCCACATAAGCCGGAGAAGCAGAAGGCCGCCGATGATGCAGAGGATGAAAGAAAGCCTGACGCTTCGCTTTCTCATCCTATTTCTGGGCAGTTCCTTTTTCATGTTCCCTTCTCCTCTTGAATCTCACCGCCGCATCATAAAGGGCGGCTGGACTATTTTCCAGATTTCCATTCTGCACTCGGAGAAGGAGGTTCTGCATTCCTTCTCCCACCAGGTTTCCCAAAAGCCGGGGTACATCCTTTCCGTAATGAAGCTCGCGGGTGGTCACAGGCACAGAAAGAGACACTTCTTCCATGTACTGCCCGAATTCGCTGTGCCCGGCAGTGTCTGAAAGGGACCGGCCGCAGCCGATGATGTCCGCATTCCCAAGGTCTGTCATCTGATGAAAGGCTTCTGCCATGTCAGCAGAGGAACGAAAGGTCTTATTTCTTGCCAGACTTCTCACCCATTTCAGTGCATTGGCTTCCCCGAAATTAGCGAAATAATGAAATTTCATATGGTTTTCCACAAGCCATACCACCCGGTCTGTGAAATCAGAGGGCATCTGCCAGCGGGAGAGTATCTCCCGGGCCATGCGGGCACCTTCCCTGTCATGGCCGTAATCGGTGAGTTTTCCTTTCCTCACTGCCCGAATACCGGGCATGCCCTTTCCCACATCGTGAAGAAGAGCCGCCCAGCGGTTCAGTAAAAGAGGCTGTGATGCATCCACCACTGCCAGCGTATGGTACCAGCCGTCAAATTTATGAAATTCCTTCTGCTGAGGAAGGCCCACCAAGTGAGAAAGCTCCGGAAGGATGGGCACTTTTCTGGAAACGCCGTTTTCTTTCACCTGACAACTCATTTCATTGAGCCCGCTTCTCACCATGAGGTCCAGTCCCCGGGCAGCATGGGGCGTCACCAGGAGACGGTTGACTTCTTCCTTCACCCGTTCCAAAGAAAGGCCTTCCACCCGGGAAAAGGCACTCTTCATTCCTTCCACCAGACTTTTGTCCGCCATAAAATCAAGCTGCCCCAGAAAGCGGCAGGCCCTGAACATGCGGAGCGCGTCTTCGTTAAACCGGCTCGATGCATGGCCAACGGTACGGAGCCGCTTCTTCTCCAGATCCTCCAGTCCATGGAAGTAATCATAGAGACAGCCATCGCTATCCAGCGCCATGGCATTCACGGTGAAATCCCGGCGGCTTACATCTTCCTTCAGACTGTCAGAAAAAGAAACTTCCTCCGGCCGGTGGGCATCGGCTCCATAAAATTCCCGGCGAAAAGTAGTGACCTCATAGTTCTTCCCATGCCTCACCACAATGATAGTACCAAAACGCCGTCCACCACCGTCAACGGCCTTCCAGCCTGCAGCCCTGGCAATGCGCATGGTTTCCTCCGGCCGGGCAGAGGTGGTGATATCCCAGTCATGGGGCACAAGACCCATGAGAAGGTCCCTGACTGAGCCTCCTACCACATAGGCCTCTTTCCCCTCTTCATTCAGTTTTCGAAGGATTGCAAGCGCCCCTTCATCGATTTTCCCTGCCCGTTCATCCTCCGGAAGGTCCCGGAAGCCCTTATCCCGCAGGCAGGAAACCATGCGGTTAATCAGATTCATAAGAAAAGCCTTTCCTGTCCGGCGTCCGGCAGGAATCCCCGGGGACGTCAATAGTCGTATACCTTATTATATACTTTTCAGTAAGGTGAGAAAAGGGGCCGCAGGCAGAGCCGTAGAGCAAAGCCTGTATCAAGCCCGTTTCCTTTGGGCGCAAAGGGTATAACAGGAAAGGCTCTTTATAGGCAGGCGAAGGGCAGACTTTGGCCAGCTTCCGTTTTTCATGCAGAATGCACAGTACCTGCTGACAGCGTCTCTCTGCAGCTAAATACCACTCGGCAGGAAGGCTGCCCCAGGCTCCTTCCATTCTCCAATTATAAAAAACCCTGCAGCGAGTCATGCTCTCTGCAGGGTTTTTATAGTTAAAACTTCAATCAGTCTTTATACTGTTCAGGAAGTTCAGTAACTCTGGCAACACCGGAAGCAATGGCTGCTTTTGCAACGGCTTTTGCCACTTCATGAGGTACTCTTTCATCAAATACGTCTACCACCACATGGTCTGGATCCAGCTGGCACTTGGTAGCCAGGTCAGCCAGGGCATGGGCAGCAGCCAGTTTCATTTCTTCGTTGATCTGACGGGCTCTTACGTCCAGGGCGCCGCGGAAGAGGCCCGGGAATACGGAGGAGTTATTGACCTGGTTGTGCATATCGCTTCTGCCGGAACCATAGATGTATACGCCCTTTTCCTTGGCTTCTTCTTCCATGATTTCCGGTACCGGATTAGCCATGGCAAATACGATGCTCTTGTCAGCCATGGTCTTGATGGCATCATTATTGAATACGCCGGGAGCGGAACAGCCGATAAGCACATCTGCCCCTTTCACTGCCTCAGCAAAAGTGCCCTGTTTGTTTTCCGGATTGGTTTTATGGATCAGCTCCAGCTGTACCCGGTCCCGTTTGCCGTTATCGTAGAGAATGCCTTTGGAATTCAAGATGGTCATGTTTTCCGGTTTCACGCCGTCTTCCAGAAGGAGGCGGGCAATGGCGGTGCCTGCTGCACCGGCGCCGTTCATAACGACTTTGATTTCATCGATCTTCTTGCCGGTGACTTTGAGAGCTCCCAGAAGAGCAGCCAGGGCAGCAATGGCGGTGCCATGCTGGTCATCATGGAATACCGGAATATTCATGATTTTCTTCAGTTCGTCTTCAATGTCATAGCATTTCGGAGAGGAAATATCTTCCAGATTGATGCCGGCAAAGTTCTTTTCCAGCAGTTTCACGGTATGGATGAATTCATCCTTGTCCTTGGTGTCAAGAACGATGGGGATGGCATCAATGTTGCCAAATCTCTTGTAGAGTGCGGACTTGCCTTCCATAACAGGCATGGCAGCAGCAGCACCGATGTCGCCCAGGCCCAGTACGCGGGTACCGTCGGAAATAACGGCTACCACATTGCCCCTCCAGGTCATTTCCAGGGACAGGTCTTCATCCTTCTTGATTTCCAGGCATGGTGCGGAAACGCCCGGGGTGTATACGATAGCCAGGTCATGGCCATTCTTCATATCCGCATTCAGGGCGGTCTTAATCATCTGGTGCTTTTCTTTTCTAAGCGCAATGGCTTCTTTCTTCAGTTCTGCTGTATCCATTCTTTTCCTCCTTGTAATAAAAAAGAATACAAATCAGTCTTTAATGGCAGGCATATTCCTGCCATTGAAAATTTCATACATTTCCTGCTTCAGCAGGCGGCGGATTCTCTTCACTTCTTTGGGAGACAAATCCTTTTCCGTCATATCGAAAAGGTAATTATCCAGCTTGAAATCGTGAAGAAGCATTTTGGTGTGGAAAATATTTTCCTGGTATACGTTCACGTCAATTAAATCATAGGCATGACGCAGATCCGGCGCCATGTAGTTCTGGATGGAATTGATCCGATGGTCAATGAAGATTTTCTTTCCCTTCACGTCCCTGGTAAATCCCCGGACCCGGTAGTCCGTAATGACGATGTCCGCTTCAAAGGAACGGAGCAGGAAATTCAGAGCTTTGAGCGGTGAAATTTTCCCGCAGGTGGACACATCAATGTCTGCCCGGAAGGTACAGATGCCGTCCTGGGGATGCATTTCCGGATAGGTATGGACAGTGATATGGCTCTTATCCAAATGGGCCACCACATCCTGCTTTTCCACCTCTTCCTCTGCTATGAGCATGGTTACGCTGGCTCCCTGGGGATCATAGTCCTGCTGGGCAATGTTCAGCACCTGGGCGCCGATGGTGTCTGCCACTTTCTGAAGAATGCCGGTCAGTCTTTCGGCGCTGTACTGTTCGTCAATATAAGCGATGTACTTCTTCCGCTCTTCTTCGGTGCTGGCATAGCACACATCATACATATTAAAGCTCAGGGTTTTTGTCAGGTTGTTGAATCCGTAAAGCTTAAGCTTACTCCTTTTCATGAAGTAAACTGTCACCTCCCTCAACGGTTCCTTGGATGGAACACACAAATTATATCATAAGGTTATATAAATTGAAATAGTCCGGAAATAAGTATACTTTTTAAGTATAAAAAAGTATAATCATTATGCCTTTCAATCACATATCATTACCGGGAAAGGGCTGATTCCTTCAGCTTAGCCAAAAGGGAACGGAGAGCCCGTCCCCGATGGCTGATTTTATTTTTTTCTTCCATCGGCAGTTCTGCCATGGTTTTCCCATACCGGGGCAGGTAGAAAAGGGGATCATAGCCGAATCCGCCCTTTCCCTGGTAGAAATCCCGAATAATGCCTTCACAGGTTCCTTCTGCCGTGATTTCCTTCCCATCAGGCCAGACCAGAGCCACTACGCATACATAGCGTCCTTTGCGGTCTTCTCCTGTATAGGGTTTCAGATCTTCAACAAGTTTCCGGTTGTTAGCTTCATCATCACCGTGGACGCCGGCATAGCGGGCAGAATAAATACCGGGCCTGTCACCTAAGGCATCGGCAATGATGCCGGAATCATCGGAAAGTACCGGAAGCTTCACTGCCTTAGCATAATAATGGGCCTTCAGCAGTGCATTTTCCTTAAAACTTGTGCCCGTTTCCTCGGGCTCTGCCACATCCGCCACTGCACCGGTCACACGGCCGTCAGCATCCAGCGTCAGGGCTGCCACTGTGATGTCCACCTGCGCGGTCACATCGTGGTCATCGTCGGCGGTCAGTTCCTTGGTGTCATTGCGCACTGACACGCCCAGCACAGCGCGGTCGCCGCGGGCCGAGCCGACTGCCTTTGCATTCTCGCAGGCGCGCACCACAGCATCCCGATAGCCGTCCACCGCAATGGTGCAGGTGGAGAGCAGGTCAGCATCCTTCGGCTTGCCGTCATCGTCGGTGGCAAGCTTCTTCACCTCATCCGGGGTTTTGCCGGTAAGATAATTGCCAAAGGCATCCGCCTGCTCTGCCCAGCCCTTTTTCAGCGAGGACACCGCCGCCAGCGGGTAATCATCGCCCTTCTGGCGCTTGGTGCGATTGTCGGTGGGCATCGTCACCTTGCCGGTGCCGTCCACCACCGCCACCTTGCAGCCCATGCGGTAGCCGGGGTCAAGACCCATGGTGACCTTGCCCTTTACCGGCGGCTGCATCAGCAGGGGCTTCAGGTTCAGGGCGAACTGGCCGATGGCGCCCTCGTTGGCGGCGTCTGTCAGCGTGGAGCGGATCTCGCGCTCCAGCGAGGGGTAGATGAGCCGGTCGTAGGCGTCCTCACAGGCGGCCTTGATGAACTCCATGGCGGCGGAGCCGGGCTTTACCACGGCGCGGCGCATCAGCGGCAGGGCGGATTCCCGATCCAGCAGCACGGTGACGGAGAGGAAGCCCTCCTTTTCGCCCCGGTTCACGGCCAGTATCTGGTGGCCGGCCAGCTTGGAAAGGGGCTG
>OGOP01002407.1_pt1 | contig 11582 bp, 9 predicted proteins | sample 1552591 | NCBI WGS metagenome assembly OGOP01 (sample SAMEA2580120, study PRJEB22360) | human gut metagenome | biome: human gut; feature: human-associated habitat; material: faeces | place: Denmark | collected 2008/2010 | reverse complement strand
CCCCGCCATACCATACACCATCCACAAGGACGCGACAGGCATAGACACCGTACTTTGGCAGGATTTTCTTTTCCTGCGGTGCAAGATTCATTGTCGGAAATCCAAGCGTTCTTCCAAGCTGCTGTCCATGTTCCACAACACTGGTGATCTCATACGGATACCCCAGAAGCTCATTTGCAAGAGGAACATTTCCATCGAGGAGAAGTTCCCTGATATAAGTGCTGCTGATCTCCCGGTCTTTGTAATATGCTTTCTCGACCACATCAACTGTATAGCCATATTTCGCTGCATATTTCTCCAGCATCTGATGATTGCCTCTTTTTTCATGACCAAAATTAAAGTCCGTTCCGACAACAATGTGTGATGCGTGCAGCTTCTTATATAAGATCTCTTCGATAAATTTCTCTGCTTCCATCTCCATCATTTCTCGCGTAAATGGAATCTCGATCAGATAATCTACCTTGTCCTCAAGAAATGCCCTTCGCTCTTCATTTGTCATCAGACAATCTCTGTCCATATCAAATGCACAAACAACACTGTCACAGTCTTCCTTCTGCGCATATTTTATTATTCTGTTGAGCAGCTTCTGATGTCCTCTGTGTAATCCGTCAAACTTTCCAAGCGTTACCGCTGTCTGATTTCTTCCGTCAAAGGCATCTAATCCTTTTATATATTGCATGTCTGTCTTATTCGTCCTTTATTTCTCAATTTTCTCTGCTTCAGGATCCAGAAACATTTTCTTAATATGGAATAGCTTCTTCGGTGCACGATACTGATAAAGGCCGATAAAATTCTTTCTGGAATCATATACTCTGACTTCCTGCCCATCTGTCCACGCTTCTTTTTCTAACAGAAAACGTTCCGGAAGATCATTTCCGTTATAAGACATCCACGCCTTCGCATCCATCACAGTAACGGCCGGCAGTTCCGCGAAGATCTGATCCAGAGGAGTGAAAAGTTCTGCACCTTCTCCCTGTTCCATCTTCTGTCGCACTTCATCCAGTGTTACCGCATCTTCTTTCAGGAAACGGCCGACTTTCGTACGCTCAAGTTCTTCCATACAGCCGCCCACCTGAAGCTTCTCTCCAATGTCATGGCACAAAGTACGGATATATGTTCCTTTAGAACAGTCCACCTCCATACGCACATGCGGAAGATTCATCTCCAGAATGCGAATTCCATGGATCTGGACTTTTCTGCTCTTACGCTCCACGGTCTTTCCTTCACGGGCAAGCTCATAAAGCTTCTTCCCATTCACTTTCAACGCAGAGTACATTGGCGGAATCTGATCATATTCTCCGATAAATGATTCGATACAGGAACGTACTTCCTCTTCCGTCAGATCGCCCGGATCCCTCTCCTCCAGAACCTCTCCGGAAATGTCCTGCGTATCTGTCGTCTTTCCTAAAAGCAGCAGAGCCTCATATGTCTTATCATGATCTGTCAGAAGCTCACAAACCTTTGTTGCTCTTCCAAGACACACCGGAAGGACTCCCGTTGCATCCGGATCAAGCGTACCTGTATGACCGATCTTCTTCTGTCCGACAACTTTTCGAAGAACTGCAACCACATCATGGGAAGTATATCCTTTTTCTTTGTAAATATTAACTATTCCGTTTATCATTTTTCCTCGTTTTTCTCTTCTGCCACTCTAAGCTGTCTTTCAATTAAAAGTGTCAGATTGTTGATCACATCATGCGGGGAACCTTTCATTGTAACACCGGCTGCTCTCACATGACCGCCACCGCCCTAATATTTCGCAACTGCACTTACATCAACGATTTCTTTTGATCTAAGGCTTACTTTAAATGTCTGCGGTTCGAGCTCGTAAAGAAGGATTGCAACCTCCACACCTCTTGTCTGACGCAATACGCTGACAATTCCATCCAGATCAGACGGTTTTGCCTGGAAGAAGTCCATTTCTTTCAAACGTATCACTGAGACAACCGCTTTCTTATTCAGGATCATCATACTCTCAAGAAGTGCCTTCCCAAGCATCTGATTCTGAACATAGGATTTTTCAAAATATGTTCCGTCAATGATCGCGCTTCCATTGATCCCTTTTCTTAAAAGTGCAGCACCGACTTCCATTGTCTCCGGTGAAGTACAGGAATACTGGAACACTCCGGTATCATGCACAATCCCCATATAAAGGAAAGATGCGATTTCTTCCGTAATCTTCTCCTCATCCAGCAGACGGAAAACGAGTTCAGAAGTAGAACTTGCATCCGGCACGATATAATTCGTGTCTGCAAAAGACTCGTTACTGACATGGTGATCCACACATAAAGTTTCCTTTGCATTTTGGAACATTGGCTCGGAAAAACCAAGACGTCTTTCGTCCCCGCAATCCAGACTAATGAAAAGGTCATAAACTTTGCCTTCTACAATCTCATGCTTCGGCACATCCCAGTGTCCCATCATCTGAAATGCTTCCGGAATCTCCTCCAGATACAGATCTGTCTCAATCTCCGGATAATAAGTGGTCAGATAAAGATATAATCCAATTGTAGAACCAACGCAGTCCCCATCCGGACGAATGTGTCCGCCAATGGCTACACTGTGTTTCCCTTTTAATACATCGTTTAATACGATCATCTATTCCTCAGCTCCATCCTTCAAATCTCTTGTCACTTCGTCAATTTTCTTGCTGATATTTACTCCATATTCAATGGACTGGTCTACGATAAATGTAATCTGTGGTGTGTTGCGCATATTCACTGTACGTGCAAGTTCTCTGCGGATATATCCCTCTGCACTCTGAAGACCTTTGATCGTATCTTCCTGTGCTTTCTTGTCTCCGAGAACACTGATATATGCCTTGCATGTCTTAAGATCCGGTGCTACTTCAACAGCAACAACAGATGTCAGCGATGCAACACGTGGATCTTTGATCCCGCCACGCAGGATATTACTCAGCTCACGCTGTACTTCTGCATTGACTCTTGTATTCTTAATACTGTTCTTTCTCATGTTATAACTCCTTTTTTATACAGAAAAGTTACTCCTGCAATGTATGACCCCTGCACGAGTAACAATTCTGTCACCTGCTGACAATTACAACACTCTGCAAATGTCGGCATCTTTTATTCTTACTTGCGTTCTGTCTCTACCATCTTGTAGGCTTCAACCTGATCGCCTTCTTTAATGTCATTGTAGTTCTCGAATACGAGACCACACTCATATCCTGTTCTGACTTCCTTCACGTCATCTTTGAAACGCTTCAGAGATGCCAGCGGTCCGTCGAATACAACGATTCCGTCACGGATCAGACGAACAGAACAGTTTCTCTCGAAGATACCGTCAAGCACATATGCACCGGCAATTGTTCCAACTCCTGATGCCTTGAATGTCTGACGTACTTCCGCATGACCGAGAACCTTCTCCTCAAAGACAGGATCAAGCATACCCTTCATGGCTGCCTCTACATCTTCGATGGCATTGTAGATAACTCTGTAAAGTCTTAAGTCAACACCCTCGCGCTCAGCGATATCTTTCGCTGTTGCATCCGGACGAACGTTAAATCCAATGATGATCGCATTTGATGCAGATGCAAGGATAACGTCAGATTCATTGATTGCACCAACACCGCCATGGATGATCTTAACAACAACTTCATCGTTACTCAGCTTCAGAAGACTCTGCTTGATTGCCTCTACAGATCCCTGAACATCAGCCTTAACAACAATATCAAGTTCTTTCAGGTTACCTTCCTGGATCTGGTTGAACAGATCATCCAGAGACATCTTGGACTTCGTCTCTTCCAGAAGTTTTACCTTGTTCTGGGAAATAAATGTCTCTGCAAACGCTCTTGCTTCTTTATCAGACTCACATCCTACGAATACTTCTCCCGCATTCGGAACATCATTCAGACCAAGGATCTCAACCGGCTGGGACGGACCTGCTTCTTTCACACGTCTTCCCTTGTCATCCATCATCGCTCTTACACGACCATGAGCGCTTCCTGCTGCGATCGCATCTCCTACGTGGAGTGTACCTTTCTGTACAAGAACAGTTGCAACAGATCCCTTACCTTTATCAAGCTCAGCCTCGATCACAAGACCACGTGCGGCACGGTTCGGGTTCGCTTTCAGTTCCATAACCTCTGCTGTCAGAAGGATCATCTCAAGAAGATCCTGGATTCCTTCATGTGTATGCGCTGATACCGGAACAAAGATTGTGCTTCCGCCCCAGTCTTCCGGAATCAGTTCGTATTCTGTCAGTTCCTGTTTTACACGTTCAACATTCGCACTTGGCTTATCGATCTTGTTGATCGCAACAATAATCTCAATTCCTGCTGCTTTCGCATGGTTGATCGCCTCAATTGTCTGTGGCATAACACCGTCATCCGCAGCAACTACAAGGATTGCGATATCTGTAGAGTTTGCTCCACGCATACGCATTGCAGTAAATGCCTCATGTCCCGGTGTGTCGAGGAATGTGATCTTTTCTCCGTTAATCTCAACAACAGATGCACCGATGTGCTGTGTGATACCACCGGCCTCACGACCTGTTACATTACTGTTACGGATTGCATCCAGAAGAGATGTCTTACCATGGTCAACATGACCCATAACACATACAACCGGTGGGCGTTTTACCATAAGGCTTTCGTCTTCTTCATCCTCTTTCAGAAGTTCTTCGATCACATCTACAACTTCTTCTTTCTCACAGAGAACATCGAATTCCATCGCGATCTCTTCTGCTGTCTCATAATCAACTTCCTGGTTTACAGTTACGATCTTGCCCTGCATGAAAAGCTTCTTAACAATAACAGAAGGAACGACCTTCATCTTATCAGCAAGCTCTTTAATTGTAAGAACTTCTGGAATCACGATCTGTTTGATCTGCTCTTCCTGCTTCTCTTCCTTCACCTGTGGCTTCTTCACTTCCACTGCCGGTTTCTGCTTCTTGCCTTTTCTTCCTTTTCCTTCGAAAGCTTCATCTCTGTATTCTTTCTTCTTATTATCTCTTTCTTTGTCTTTCGCTTTGTTTCTCTGTGTCTTCTGCTGTTCTACGATCGGTGTAGCGTCACTTCTGTCGTTTCTGCGATTGTCATTTCTTCTGTCAGAGCGCTGTCCCTGTCCGCGTCCGTCTCTTCCGTCACGGTTCTCTCTTCCATCACGGTTGTCGCGTCCCTGGAATCCGTCACGTCCTCCTCTGTCAGAACGCTGTCCGCGTCCGTCTCTGTCCTGACGTGGTCCTCTGTTTTCGCCTCTGTTCTCGCCATTAGAACGTCTGTCTCCAAATGGTTTCTGTCCCGGTCTGTCAGAGCGTACCTGTCTTCCCTCACCGCTCGGACGTCCTGTTCTTGATCCCTGCGGTCTCTCAGAACGTGCTCCGTTCTGTGCCGGACGTGCCGGTCTGTCCTCTGCTGCACGAACCGGTCTTTCGCTTTTTGCTGCCAGTTTCTCTGTACGAGCCGGTTTTCCTTCACCATTCGAACGGCTCTGTCCTGCTGCCGGGCGTTTTCCATCACCGTTTGGACGACCCTGGTTCTGTCCCTGACGTCCCTGTCCCGGACGTTTTCCCTGCAGTCTGCTGCTGTTCTTTGAATTCTGTGGGCGAACTACAAATGCAAGATTTTTCTTCTTTGGAGCACCCTCTTTTTCTGTTGTTTTATCTGCAGCCATCTCAGCATCTTTGCCAGCTGCTTCTCTTCTAATATCTTCTGCCACGTTATCCTCCCTGGTGTTTAAACTCTTTTTATTTTCATTCTGCATCTTCTCATCTGCCATATAAATCTACCTCCTTCAAGCAATCAACGGGGAACCTTTGTCTTCTACTCCCATTCATCAGGTACGGGATTTCAGTTCTTTTAATATTCCTTTTGCAAATCCTTCGTCTAATATCGCCAGAGATGCACGGAATTGTTTTCCCATCGCATGCCCCAAGGTATCTTTATCTCCGTAAACTATCATTGGAACTTTATAAAATTTACACATATCACGGAATTTTTTCTTTGTATTATCTGAAGCGTCTTCTGCAACAACTACAAGGCTTGCTCTTCCGGACTTTGTCTGTCCTTCTGTCATAAATTCACCGCTTGCGCAGCGCCCCGCTTTCGTTGCCAGACTGATCAGAGACAGTACTTTATCTCTAGCCAATCTCATCCATCTCCTTTTCCAGCCGTTCATATACTTCCTGCGGTATTGCCTGCTTAAAGGAACGCTCCAGTCCTCTGTTCTTCACAGCCTGCTCAAAACATGCCTTCTGCGGACAGAGATACGCTCCACGTCCGTTTTTCTTTCCGGTTGTGTCAATGACAAATTCTTCTTCCTCTGTTCTGAGGATCCGAATCAGTTCCTTCTTTGGTTTCATCTCGCCGCAGCCTACACATTTACGCATAGGTACTTTCTTCTTTACTGCCAAACAATTCACTCCCTCAGATCTTACTCTTCGTCTGTCTCAACGAATTCAATCTCATCTGCTCCGTCTTCATCAGCTGCATCTGCCGGAACATCATCGTACTCTTCTTCCTCTTCTCCGACTGTATAGCCTTCTTCTCCGACCATACCCATCTGCTCCATGTAGTTCTCCGGAAGATCTCCACACTCAATTGCCTGTGTCTCACTCTTGATATCGATCTTGTATCCTGTCAGACGGGCTGCAAGTCTTGCATTCTGGCCTTCTTTACCGATTGCAAGTGAAAGCTGATAATCAGGAACAATAACTCCTGCAATCTTCTCATCCGGATCAGCCATAACAGAAATAACCTTCGCAGGGCTGAGTGCATTCTCAATCAGAAGTGCCGGATTCTCATCCCAGTTAATGATATCAATCTTCTCACCACGAAGCTCTTTTACGACTGCATTTACTCTTGCACCGTTCATACCAACACAAGCTCCGACCGGATCAACATTCGGATCGTTAGACCATACAGCCATCTTTGTACGGGAACCAGCCTCACGGGCAATGCTCTTGATCTCAACTGTTCCGTCCTTTACCTCTGCAACCTCTGATTCAAACAGACGTTTTACAAGTTCCGGATGTGTACGGGATACAAGGATCTTTGGTCCCTTTGGTGTGTTCTTAACTTCTACGATATAAAGCTTAATACGCTCTGTCGGCTCGAAATGCTCTCCTTTCACCTGTTCGTTCTCTGTAAGGATTGCATCTGCTTTTCCAAGATTCACACTGATATTCTTGCCAATATAACGCTGTACGATACCTGTTACGATATCCTTCTCTTTCTCGAAATACTGATCAAATACTGCCTTGCGCTCTTCTTCTCTGATCTTCTGAAGAATCAGGTTCTTTGCATTCTGTGTTGCAATACGTCCGAATTCCTTGGAATGAAGCTCAACCTGTGCGATATCTCCGATATGAAGTGCCGGATTGATCTTCTCTGCATCCTCAAGACTGATCTCGATTGCAGGATCAAATACTTCTTCAACAACTTCTCTCTCTGCGTATACAGAGTAGTCACATGTGTTGCGGTCCATAACGATCTTAATATTATCGGATGTTCCGAAATGATTCTTACATGCACTTAAAAGTGAATTTTCAATGGCCTCCAACATGACATCCTTGCTGATGTTTTTTTCTTTTTCAAGAATATCCAATGCTTCGAGTAATTCTGTGTTCATTTTTCTTTCCTCCTAAATTAAAAATCCAAAGCCTGACGGATCAAAGCGATTTCTTTTCTGTCAAATGTCTGCTCTGTCTCATCTTCGTATGTGATGGTCACTGTATTCTCATCATAACTCTTTAAAATTCCGACGAACTCTTTCTGTCGGTCGATTGCACGGTATGTGCGGATCTCTACTTCTTCTCCAAGATTTCTCTTAAAATCCTTCTCTTTCTTAAGTGGTCTTCCAAGTCCCGGAGAACTTACTTCAAAGATATAGGAGTCTTCAATATAATCCTTCTCATCAAGGATATCGGAGAATCTCCTGCTGACTGCCTCACAGTCATCCACGGCAATTCCGCCTGGTTTGTCAATATACGCGCGAAGGTACCAGGTACCTCCTTCTTTCACATATTCTACATCTACCAGCTCAAACCCGAGTTCCTCTACGATAGGCTCGAGAAGTGCTTCTGTCTGCTGTTCATAATCTTCTCTTCTGGACACGCTGCGTCAAACTCCTTTTCTTCTATAATATAGTTTGTGATCTGATTCATAAAGAATTTTCCATATCACCAAAGAAGAGTGAACTTTCGTCCACTCTTCTGCCAATTCCTTATGTAACTATATTTACTCTAGCACTTTTCTTTGAGGAAATCAAGGGTTTTTGCACATTTTCTTACAATACCTTAGAAATCCCCCTTAACTTTCTCTTTCTTCACCGTCTCCGCTTCCGGCAAGACTTCTAGCGGCTTTTGGTTCCTGTTCCATCCCGTTTCGCCAGTTTCAGGCGGTTCAGTGAAACTGTCTTTTCTCCATAAGTAATCTTCGTCTCTGTTCCTTCTTCAAAAAGATAAACTTCTTCTAATTCATCCTTCTTCTGAAGCTTAATTCCTCTGACACCGACAGCTGCTTTTTTCTTTTCCGGAACATCCGCAGATAAAAACCTCAGGAAATATCCGTTCTTCGTCTGAAGGACAACATTCTGATACTCCGTCACAACCTTCACTGCGACAAGCCTGTCTTCTTCCTGCAGCTTTGTTGCCGCGATCGTGCGCTTGGATACCTGGAACTCACTTCCATCCACACGCTTGATCATTCCCTGTGCTGTTGCAAACAATAATTTTGAATAACGCATCTGCTCTTCTTCACAGATCATAACAATCTGTTCTTCACTGCTTGAATAATTACTTACATTATCAATCGGAATCCCTTTGTCTCTGAACCTTCCATGTGGAAGATCAAGCACCTTCACCTGATGCATCTTGCCTTCATCTGTAAACAGACAGAGTTTTCCAATGTTCATACAATGCACAATGTATTTATTCTCTTTGTCTGCAGCTTCTTTATTCCTCTCATAGACTCCGGTATCCACTGTCTTCGCGTAACCAAAGCGATCCATCAGAAAGACGACCTGCTGCTCTTCAATCTTCTTCTCTTCAAAAACAGCTTCTTCTGCATTCTCCACAACGGTACGACGCTTTCTTCCGAATTCTTTTTTATAACTGTCAAGCTCTTCCATGATCACGCCTGCCATGGAATCATAGTTATTTAAAATATCTTCATAACGGGCAATATTTTCTAATGTCTTCTCATGTTCTTTCTGAAGTGCTTCAATCTCCAGACCGATCAGACGATAAAGACGCATCTCCAGAATTGCCGTTGCCTGACGTTCTGTAAAACGGAGCATTGCCGCCATCTTTTTGGAAATCGCAGACTTGAACTTAATGTTTTCCGTCTCACCGTTTACCAAACAGGCACGCGCATCTTTTACAGATTTACTTCCTCGTAAAATCTCAATGATCAGGTCGATCACATCACATGCTTTGATCAGACCTTCCTGAACTTCACTCTTCTCCCGCTCTTTGCCAAGCAAAGTTGTATATTTCCTCGTTGCAAGCTCAAACTGGAAATCCACATGATGTTCTATGATCTGTTTCAGACTTAAAGTCTCCGGTCTGCCATTCGCAACCGCCAGCATATTTACGCCAAATGTATCTTCCAGACGTGTCTTCTTATAAAGCATGTTCTTCAGGTTCTCAACATCCGCACCACGCTTCAATTCGATCACGATACGGATTCCTTCTTTTGAAGACTGGTTTGAAATATCAACGATATCTGTCGTCTTCTTGGATTCCACAAGATTGCAGACATCGTTTAAGAACTTTCCGATTCCAGCTCCGATCATCGTGTATGGGATCTCTGTGATCACAATGCGTTCTTTTCCGCCTTTGAGCTTTTCAATCTCCACACGTCCACGCAGGCGGATCTTGCCTGTTCCTGTCTCGTAAACGGAAAGCAGATCGTCTTTGTTGATAACAATGCCGCCGGTCGGAAAATCCGGACCCTGAATATACTGCATCAGTTCTTCCGTCGTGATCTTATGATTTAAAATCGTTGCCTTGACGGCATCGATCACCTCGCTCAAATTGTGCGGCGGTGTGCTGGTCACCATACCAACGGCGATTCCTTCTGATCCATTTACGAGAAGATTCGGAAGCCGCACCGGAAGAACCTGAGGTTCTTTTTCTGTTTCATCAAAGTTTGGTCCAAAATCCACCACATCTTTGTCCAGATCTGAGAGAAATGCATCCTGAGTCACTTTCTGCAGGCGTGCCTCTGTATATCGCATCGCCGCTGCACCGTCACCCTCGATCGAGCCAAAATTTCCGTGACCGTCCACCAGAGGCAGTCCTTTTTTAAAGTCCTGTGCCATCACAACCAGAGACTCATAGATCGAGCTGTCGCCATGCGGATGATATTTACCCATCGTATCTCCGACAATACGGGCACATTTACGATAAGGGCGGTCATAGCGAATGCCCAGTTCATACATATCATAAAGTGTTCGTCTCTGTACCGGTTTCAGTCCGTCACGCACATCCGGCAGTGCCCTTGAGACAATGACACTCATCGCATAATCAATATATGATTTTTGCATCAGCTCCGAATACTCTGTCCGGATGATCTGTTCCTGTTCTCTATCCATGTCGTAACTTTCTCCTTATTTCAATCCTGTTCTTGTGATTCTGCCATCAGATGCTTCATCTGTTCGAAGCGATTCTATATTTTGTTTCGTTCTATATATCCAGTTCTGCATCCTGAGCATGTTCATAAATAAATGCCTTTCTTGGTGGAACATCGCTTCCCATCAGTATTTCCGTCACATCCGAAGCCATACGTGCATCTTCGATCTCCACCCTTTTCAGAATACGTGTTTCCGGATTCAGTGTGGTCTCCCAGAGCTGCTCGGCATCCATCTCGCCAAGACCTTTGTAACGCTGCAGCGTGAAATTGCCTTTATGTGTTTTGCGGTAACGCTCCAGTGCTTTATCGTCGTACAGATACTCTTCTTCTCCTCTTGAAGGCATCGCTTTGTAAAGCGGCGGCATTGCAATATATACATGTCCTTCATAGATCAGATCCGGCATAAAACGATAAAACAGCGTCAGAAGCAGGGTTGAGATATGAGCACCGTCCACGTCGGCATCTGCCATGATCACGATCTTATCGTAACGGAGTTTTGTGATATCAAAATCATTACCGTATCCTTCTGAGAATCCACAGCCAAATGCATTGATCATTGTTTTGATCTCGGCATTAGCAAGAACCTTATCAATACTTGCTTTTTCGACATTCAAAATCTTACCGCGAATCGGCAGGATCGCCTGGAAATTACGGTTTCTTGCCGTTTTTGCAGATCCCCCCGCAGAATCTCCCTCCACGATAAAAATTTCGCATTTTGAAGCATCGCGGCTTTCACAGTTTGCCAGCTTTCCGTTGGAATCAAAAGAATATTTCTGCTTTGTAAGCATGTTTGTTTTTGCTTTTTCTTCTGTTTTGCGGATTTTGGCTGCTTTTTCCGCACAGGAGAGCACGCTCTTTAATACTTCCAGATTTCGGTCAAAATAGCGGACCACCTCATCTCCTACCACCTTCGCCGTTGCTTTTGAGGCATCCTGGTTATCCAGCTTGGTCTTTGTCTGACCTTCAAATCGCGGAGCCGGATGTTTTA
>OGOP01002405.1_pt1 | contig 11592 bp, 8 predicted proteins | sample 1552591 | NCBI WGS metagenome assembly OGOP01 (sample SAMEA2580120, study PRJEB22360) | human gut metagenome | biome: human gut; feature: human-associated habitat; material: faeces | place: Denmark | collected 2008/2010 | reverse complement strand
AACCACCCGACCGAGATCGAGCCGTTCGGTGGTGCAGCAACCTGCCTTGGCGGTGCAATCCGTGACCCGCTTTCCGGCAGAACCTATGTATATCAGGCAATGCGTGTGACCGGAGCCGCAGATCCGACCCGTCCGCAGAGCGAGACACTCGAAGGAAAACTTCCGCAGAAAAAACTCGTAAGAGAAGCAGCACACGGCTACAGCTCCTATGGAAACCAGATCGGTCTTGCAACCGGCTATGTCAAAGAAGTTTACCATCCGGACTACGTGGCAAAACGTATGGAGATCGGAGCTGTCCTTGGAGCAGCACCGCGCCGTGCCGTTGTCCGTGAAAATTCCGATCCGGGCGATATCATCATCCTGCTCGGCGGCCGTACCGGAAGAGACGGCTGCGGCGGTGCAACCGGTTCCTCCAAAGTACATACGACAGAATCCATCGAGACCTGCGGTGCAGAGGTACAGAAAGGAAACGCACCGACTGAGCGTAAACTGCAGAGACTGTTCCGCCGCGAGGAAGTCAGCCTTCTGATTAAAAAATGCAACGACTTCGGTGCAGGCGGAGTTTCCGTTGCCATCGGCGAGCTGGCACCGGGCCTTAAGATCAATCTGGACAAAGTACCGAAAAAATATGCCGGCCTCGACGGAACCGAGATCGCCATCTCCGAGTCCCAGGAGCGTATGGCCGTTGTCATCGACCCGAAAGACCGTGAGCAGTTCCTGAAATATGCCGCAGAAGAGAACCTGGAGGCAACCGAAGTTGCAGTCGTAACCGAGGACCCGCGTCTGGTACTCTCCTGGAGAGGAAAAGAGATCGTCAATATTTCCCGTGCATTCCTGGATACCAACGGAGCACATCAGGAGAATGATGTCTTCGTAGAGATTCCAAAAGCAGAGGACACCCCGTTAAAAAGAAGCGGTGACATTGCCGACGTGAAAGAAAAATGGCTGTCCACCCTGTCAGACCTCAACGCATGCTCCCAGAAAGGTCTTGTCGAGATGTTTGACTCCTCCATCGGAGCAGCCAGCGTGCTGATGCCGTACGGTGGAAAATATCAGCTGACTGAAACTCAGGCCATGGTTGCAAAAGTGCCGGTTCCGGATGGAAAAACCAACACCGTTACCATGATGAGCTACGGCTTTGATCCATACGTATCGAGCTGGAGCCCGTATCACGGAGCAGTCTATGCCGTAACCGAGTCCCTGTCCCGCATCGTGGCAGTCGGCGGCGATTACAGCAAAGTCCGCTTCACCTTCCAGGAATATTTCCGCAGAATGACTGAGGATCCGCACCGCTGGAGCCAGCCGTTCGCAGCACTTCTTGGTGCATACGACGCACAGATGGGCTACGGCCTGCCGTCTATCGGAGGAAAAGACAGTATGTCCGGTACCTTCAATCATATCGATGTACCGCCGACACTCGTATCCTTCGCGGTTGACGTTGCAAAATTAAAAGATGTAGTATCTCCGGAGCTGAAAAACACAGGAGACAAACTCGTGTGGATCCACCTTCCAGTCGACGCACATCTGCTTCCAGAGTACGAAGGCGTCATGGAAACCTACAGAAAACTGCATGAGGATATGCAGAACGGCCGTGTGAAAGCCGCTTATGTCGTAGACCGTCAGGGTATCGCAGCAGCTGTATCCAAGATGGCATTCGGTAATGCTCTCGGCGTAACCATCGAGCACAATGTAGACGAGAGAGATCTCTTTACTCCATATATTGCAGATCTGATCTGCGAAGTTCCGGCTGAAAAAGTCGGAGAGCTGGCAAGCACCTACACCGTCATCGGTGAAGTGACAGACAAACCGGTTCTTTCCTATAAAGACACCGAAATCACCATCCGCGAGGCCGTTTCCGCATGGAACAAACCGCTGGAAAAAGTATTCAAGACCGTATCCGGTGCAGAGCTTCCGGATGTAGATGCCCTGAATGTGGCAGCAGCAGACGAAAACGGAATTGTTGCAGACAGCTGCTATCAGGCAAAGAGCATCCACGTATGCTCCCACAAGCTGGCACAGCCGACCGTATTCATTCCGGTCTTCCCGGGAACGAACTGTGAGTATGACAGCACCAGAGCTTTCGAGCGTGCCGGTGCAAAAGTTATCACTCAGGTATTCAGCAACCTTTCCGCAGAAGACATCCGCGGTTCTGTCGATGCCTTTGAAAAAGCCATCAACCAGGCGCAGATCATCATGTTCCCTGGCGGATTCTCCGCAGGTGATGAGCCGGATGGATCAGCAAAATTCTTTGCAACCGCATTCCAGAATGCGAAGATCAAAGAAGCTGTTACCAAACTGCTGAATGAGAGAGACGGACTTGCCCTTGGTATCTGTAACGGATTCCAGGCACTGATCAAACTGGGACTCGTTCCGTACGGCGAGATTCTCGGACAGACGGAGGATTCCCCGACTTTGACCTTCAACACCATCGGACGCCATATTTCCAAGATGGTTTACACGAAGGTTGTGACCAACAAATCCCCATGGCTGGCAGGCGCCGAGCTTGGCGGTGTTTACACCAACCCGGCATCCCACGGAGAGGGACGTTTCGTAGCATCGAAAGAGTGGATCGACAAGCTGATGGCAAACGGCCAGATTGCAACCCGCTACTGCGATGTCAACGGAAACCTGACCAACGACGAGTACTGGAATGTCAACGGTTCCTACTGCGGAATCGAGGGTATCACCAGCCCGGACGGCCGTGTCTTTGGTAAGATGGCACACGCAGAGCGCCGCGACAACGGCGTAGCAGTCAACATCTACGGAGAGCAGGATCTGAAGATCTTTGAGTCCGGTGTTGCTTACTTTAAATAAAATAAAACCAAAATAGAAGATTCCCGCAGAGAGGAAGAAAGCTCCTTTCTGCGGGAATTTTTTTGTCAGAAACAGTAATTTCTGATTTCGAAAGAAAAAATTTGATTATGCGCCGCGGTGCAGTTATAACGCAATATTTTGCTTTATTAACAAAAGTAATAAGGTCAAATGGTAGAAATATTCTGAAAAAACGAAAGATTTCGATAGTCTCAACACATTACATATATGACGGGCCCGGAAGAGAAGGACAGCGAAATAACAGGAGGGAGAAAGAAGTGTATGAGACAAGAGGAGGAACGATTTTTTCAGATCATATTCGAGGAAAACAGTCATGTGCTGTTCCGTTATATCTGCGGTCAGTTGAACAATGACCGGGAGACGGCGAAGGATGTGCTGAACGATGTATGGGAGGTATTGGTGGTAAAATTTGAAACCGTTGCCGATCTCGAAGGAGAAGAGATGACGAAATGGCTGTTCTGTGTGGCAAAAAACAAGATCAAGAATCAGCGCAGAAAACATTATTATCAGAATGAAGTTTCCTATACACAGTATCAGAAAGAGAACAGAAATGAAGGGGAGGCGGCCGCGACAGCCGAGATTGAGGAACGAATGGTGATGCAGAACTGCATCCAGAACCTGAATCCGATGGATCAGCGCATTTTCTGGGGGAGAGCATATGGATTCAGCTACAAAGAGCTCAGCGGATTCTGCAAGAAAAGCGAGCAGGCGCTGCAGTGCCAGTACAGCCGCGCAATCAAGAAACTGCAGGGAATGATGAGTCAGGAAATCAGTCTGACGAGAGCGTAGAAAATGGAAATGGTATGCAGCGGAAACCTCAACTCTTACAATCTAAAAACAATAGAAATATCTAAAAAATTCTCTGCAGGAGAATATCCTGTGTCTAAAAATAAAGTGTTACCGTTTACATATCAAAAATCCGTTTTCCTCGTTGTCGTGGCGCGGAAATTGTGTTAAAATATTTTTAGAAAATTCACACGATGTGCGAGAAGGCAGAAAGGATGAAAACAACATGAAGGATGAGTACGTAGCCTATGTAGGCACTTATACCCATGGAAGCAGCATTGGTATTCATTTATATGATGTAAATGTAGAAGAAGGCACTCTGACAGAGCGAAAAGTCATACCGGTCAACAACTCTTCCCACATTGCCCGTTCCTTAAACGGCAAATACCTGTATTCGATTGCAGATGAAGGCGTTGCAGTGTTTGCAGTGGAGGATGACGGAGACCTGACCCCGATCAACAAAGTAGACATCGACGGCATGCGCGGCTGCTATTTGTCGGTGGACAAAACCGGAAGATACCTGTTCGTGGCAGGCTATCATGACGGAAAAGTAACCGTTGTACATACCCATAAGGACGGCCGCCTCGGAAGTCTGATGGACGGCGTGTTCCACAAGGGCCTTGGCAGTGTGGCAGAGCGTAACTTCCGCCCGCATGTCAGCTGTGTCGTTCCTACACCGGACAACAAATATGTCTGCGCAGTCGACAACGGCATTGACCAGATCAAAATGTACAAGCTGAACACACAGCGTGACCGCCTGAAACTGGTGGATATCCTGCGCTGTGAGCGTGAATCCGGTCCGAGAGAGATCGTTTTCAGTGAATCCGGAAAATACGCGTATGTCATTTACGAGCTGATGAACAAAGTCGATGTATTCAGCTACCGTGATACGGGAAACGGACCGGAATTTGAAAAACTGCAGTCGATCAGCACCACATCCGCGAACGTGGACCAGGCGCACGACGCTGCATCCGGCATGTGCCTTTCCCCGGATCACCACTACCTGTTTACTTCTACAGCCGGAGACAATACCGTAGCAATGTTCCATATCGACCCGGAGACCGGCTGCCTGGAGAAGAAGTTTGCACTTCCGATCAGCGGCGAATATCCAAAGGATATTGCAATGTTCCCGGACGGAAAACATATCGCAGTGGCAAACCATGAGTCCAACACGATCACAACATTTACCGTTGATTATGAGAAAAACGTGCTGGTTCAGAAAGGCCGCCCGATGAAAGTGGAGACGCCGAACTGTATTCTGATTACGAAAAAAGGCGTTCACTAAAAAAATAACGCAAAAATGCCTGCAGGAAGAACTGTATCCCGCAGGCATTTTTTGTGTTGAAGCCAGAAAGAAGCAGTCCGGCCTTTATTTCTCGTCCAGAGCCCAGACTTTCTTTACATTGTCCAGTTTGGCGCTCATGCCGACGAGCAGTGCGTCCGCCAGGACAAGAGCGGTCATGCATTCCACGACAACAACGGCGCGTGCAACGACGATCGGGTCGTGGCGGCCTTTGATTTCGATGGCAATGTTTTCACCATCTTTGTTGATGGTCTGCTGGGAAGCAGCAACGGACGGGGTCGGTTTGAAACCAGCCCGGACAACGATATCGCTTCCGTCGCTGATACCGCCTAAAATACCGCCGGCGTGGTTGGTCAGCTTGACAATGGAGCCGTCCGCATTTACATGGAAGGCATCGTTATTGGTAAGCCCGGTAGCTGTGCAGACCGAGAAACCGTCTCCGATTTCCACGCCTTTTACGGCGCCGATGGAGACGAGTGCTTTTGCAAGGTTGGCATCGAGCTTTTCAAACACCGGATCGCCGACACCGGCCGGCATATGGTGAACGACACATTCGACCACACCGCCGACGGAATTTTTTTCCGCCATGGCTTTTGTTAAAAGCTCGGAAGCCTTTTCGGCAGCCTCTGCATCCGGCATATTCAGGGCGTTATTCGCGATTTCAGCGGCATCAAAAGACTGGATTTCCACGTCACCGATGGAGCGGGTGTAGGCGGAAACGGTGATGCCAAGCTCAGAGAGCATTTTTAAGGCAATGGCACCTGCAGCCACGCGTGCGATCGTCTCGCGTCCTGAGGAGCGTCCGCCGCCGCGGTAGTCGCGGAAACCGTATTTTGCATCAAACGTATAGTCGGCGTGGCCCGGTCTGTAATAGGAAGCAATGTCGCTGTAATCTTTGGAATGCTGATCCTCATTCCATACCACCATGGAAATCGGGGTACCGGTCGTTTTTCCTTCGAAAGTGCCGGATAAAATCTGAACGGTATCGGATTCTTTCCGTTTTGTGGTAAAGCGGTTCTGTCCCGGCTTCCTGCGGTCGAGGTAAACCTGAATATCCTCCTCGGAAAGCGAAAGGCCGGCCGGCACTCCGTCCACAACAACGCCCACGCCTTTTCCATGAGACTCTCCCCAGGTGGTCAGTCTGAAGATGGTACCAAATGATGATCCTGCCATATATAAAGTCCTCCTGAATTTTTTCGTATATTTATAAAATAACTGGAAAAGATTTCTAATAAATTATACCGGAAAGTAAAACATTCGTAAAGCTCTTTTTCAGAGACGAAATTCACCGTTATACCGTTTGACAAACGAAAAGGCAGCACGTATAATGAGAATGTATTTTCGGGCAGTGAAAGCCGGTAAAATAAAACAAACAAAAAGGAAGAGTGTGCATGAATTTTTTAGACAAAATGGAGCGAAAATATGGGAGATACGCGTTAAGCCATCTGACGATGTACATTATTGTAACGTACATTGCGGGCTATATCATTGCGCTTGCGGCCCCCATTATGAGACAGTATCTGACACTGGAACCATATTATATTCTGCACGGCCAGATCTGGCGTCTGGTGAGCTGGATTCTGATTCCGCCGAGCAGCCTTGATATCTTTACGATCATCATGCTGTTTTTCTATTACTCAATCGGAACAAGCCTTGAGAGAGCCTGGGGAGATTTCAAGTATAATGTTTACATCTTTTCCGGTATTCTGATGACCATTATCGGTTCCTTCCTGCTGTATGGAATCTTATATGCAGTCAACGGATATCCGTCGCTGATGGGAACGGCATTCAGCACTTACTACATCAGCCTCTCGATTTTCCTCGGCTTTGCGATCAGCTTTCCGGATATGCAGGTACTGCTGTATTTCATTATTCCGATCAAAATCAAATGGCTGGCATACCTTGACGTAGCGCTTCTCGCCTACAGCATGATTACCAGCATCATGAGCGGAAACTGGGCAGGATGTGTTGTTATTCTTTGTTCCCTTGCAAACGTCCTTATGTTCTTCCTGATGACAAGAAAAGGAAAACATAACTCTTTCCGGCAGAACAGACGCAGGAAAGAATTTAAAAAAGCCGTATCAAGAGGAGAAGCCGAATACCGCAATCCAAATGGAATCACAAAACACAAATGTGCGATCTGCGGCCGGACCGAAAAAGATGATCCGAATCTGGAGTTCCGTTTCTGTTCCCGATGCAACGGAAACTATGAATACTGCCAGGATCACCTGTTTACACATGAACATGTAAAATAAAGAAGGAGAGAAAGTATGAGAAGAACGAAAATTGTCTGCACCATGGGGCCAAATACCAACTCCCGTGACCTGATGAAAAAACTGATTGAAACCGGAATGGATGTTGCTCGTTTTAATTTTTCTCATGGAGACCACGATGAGCAGAAAATGCGTATGGATATGCTGAAAGAGCTTCGAAAAGAGCTGAAAACTCCTGTGGCAATCCTTCTGGATACCAAAGGACCGGAAATCCGTACCGGCGTTTTGAAAGATGGCAAAAAAGTAAATCTGGTAACCGGACAGACCTTCACCCTGACAACCGTTCAGGAAACCGGAGATGAAAATCACTGTTCGGTCAGCTACACCGACCTTACGGAAGATATCAAAGAGGGAGACACAATTCTGATCGATGATGGTCTGATCGGCCTGCGCGTAGAAAAAGTAAATGCACCGGAAATTGTCTGTACCGTAGTAAACGGCGGCGAGCTCGGAGAAAAAAAGGGCGTGAATGTACCGAACGTTTCGATCAATCTTCCGAACCTGACGGAGAAAGACAAAGGAGATCTTCTTTTTGGTATTGAACAGGATATTGATTTTGTTGCAGCTTCCTTTATCCGAAATGCAGAGGCAATTAACGAAATCCGTGAGTTCCTTGTGGCAAACGGAGGAGAGCATATTGATATCATTGCCAAGATCGAAAATGCGGAGGGTGTGCAGAACATCGACAGCATCATCGATGCGGCAGATGGTGTGATGGTTGCAAGGGGAGACCTTGGTGTAGAGATTCCGGCGTGCCAAGTACCGCATGTACAGAAAATCATCATTGAAAAATGCAATCATAAATACAAACCGGTTATCACAGCAACCCAGATGCTGGATTCCATGATCCGGAACCCGCGTCCGACCCGTGCAGAGGTAGCCGATGTTGCGAATGCAATTTATGATGGAACGGATGCGATCATGCTCTCCGGCGAAACAGCAGCCGGAAAATATCCGATCGAGGCAGTTACCATGATGGGAGAGATTGCCGAGCAGACAGAGCGCTATCTGAAATTCGAAGATTACCGCGATGGAAAAGCGTTGGAAGGAAAGCTGAATGTTTCCGCAGCAGTCGGAAGTGCAGCCGTTTCTATGGTAGAACACATCAAAGCAGCCTGCATTGTGACCCCGACGATGTCCGGTCAGACCGCAAGACTGATCTCAAACCTTCGTCCGAGCGTACCGATTTACGGCGTTACCCCATATGAATGGGCAAGAAGAAAAATGCAGCTCTACTGGGGCGTTCGTCCGGTGACCGGATACGAGGAAGATTCTACGGAGAACATCATTTCCCATGCTATGTATATGGTGCGCCGTGAGGAGCTTGTAGAACGTGGCGATATGGTTATTTTTACGGCCGGAGACCCTGCTACCAACGAGGTGACGGGTGAAGGATATATGACAAACATGCTTCACATTATTCAGGCAAAATAAGCAGAAGAAGGAGACAAAAGAGAATGACGAAGAAGCCTTTTGTAACAAAAGAAAAACTGGAAGAAATCGCAGCAGCAGTACCAACTCCGTTTCACATTTACGATGAAAAAGGAATTCGTGAGAATGCGAAAGCGGTAAAGGAAGCTTTTTCCTGGAATCCGGGATTTCGTGAGTATTTTGCTGTAAAAGCGAATCCAAACCCGACACTGATCAAAATGCTGGGTGAATATGACTGCGGATGCGACTGCTCTTCTTACACGGAGCTGATGCTTTCCGATGCGATGGGATTTGAGAAAGATAAAATCATGTTTTCATCCAACGTAACACCGGCTGCAGAGTATCAACTGGCTGCAGAGCTTGGTGCGATCATTAACCTTGATGATATTACACATATTGATTTTCTTGAGAAAACATTAGGCTACATTCCGAAGAAAATCTGCTGCCGTTATAACCCGGGCGGACTGTTTAAAATCAGCACCGACATCATGGATAATCCGGGAGATGCCAAATACGGTATGACAACCGAGCAGATTTTTGAGGCATTCCGCATTCTGAAGGCAAAAGGGGCAGAAGAGTTCGGCATCCATTCCTTCCTTGCAAGTAATACCGTAACCAACGATTACTACCCGGTTCTGGCAAAAACACTGTTTGAGCTGGCTGTAAAGCTGCAGAAAGAGACGGGCGTGAAGATTAAATTCATCAATCTTTCCGGCGGCGTCGGAATTCCGTACAAACCGGATCAGGAAGGCAATGACATCCGCGTGATTGGCGAGGGTGTACATAAAGTGTACGATGAAGTCCTCGTTCCGGCCGGCATGGGCGATGTTGCAATTTACACGGAGATGGGCCGTTTCATGATGGGACCGTACGGCGGACTCGTTACCCGCGCCATCCATCAGAAACACATCTACAAAGAGTACATCGGCTGCGACGCCTGCGCGGTCAACCTGATGAGACCGGCTATGTACGGCGCTTACCACCACATCACCGTGATGGGAAAAGAAGATCAGCCGTACGACCACAAATATGACGTAACAGGCTCCCTGTGCGAGAACAACGATAAATTCGCGATCGACCGCATGCTTCCGGAAGTGGAAGTCGGAGACCTCCTCTTCATCCACGACACCGGCGCACATGGATTTTCCATGGGATACAACTACAACGGAAAATTAAAATCTGCAGAGGTTCTGTTAAAAGAGGACGGCAGCTTTGAAGTCATCCGCCGCGCAGAAACCCCGAAGGATTACTTCGCTACACTGGATGGAACACCGGAATATGAAAAGATGTTTGGAAACAAATAAGAGGTAACAACAGTAAAACCCCTTTCAAAAAGAACCGTGCGGCAGATGGCGGGTTCTGCGAAAGGGGTTTTCTTTCTTTCAAAAGCTGCTTTTTTGAAGGGAAGACAATTAAAAAAGATCTGCATCAACTTTCGTTTTTGCAGATCTTTTTTAGCTATGCCGCTGGCCGGACTCGAACCGGCACGGTTATTCACCGCTTGATTTTGAGTCAAGTGCGTCTACCAATTCCGCCACAGCGGCACGTTCTGATAATCAGAACAAGATATATTTTACCATAAAAGCGGGAAGAGTGCAAGAGGGGAATTTGGAATAATTAGGGTTGCGGAAAAACAGAGCGGAAAGATGGGGGAGGGACTTTTCGAAGAAGAGAAGATATTGTATAATGGCAGGAAAGAGTGAGAAAGGAAGGGAATACTATGGCATCGCCTTATGGGCATTATGCTGAGATACTGGAAGATATATTAAAAGAACTGCAAAAAAGAAAGAGAAGAAAAAACCCTCCAAATCGGTTTCACTATAGAATAAATTTTAGAAGTGACCGTCGGCTGTTGGGAGTGGCGTATGGATTGATTGCAGTAACAATAATAGTTTATTTTTGGAACAGTGATGCAAACAGTGAAGTGATTATTGGCCTTTATATTCTGAGCGCTGCGTTTACGATATGGGCAATTTTAGGGTATCTATACAGCAAAGGTACCTGGATCGATGTCATTGATGATGGAGAAAGAGAAGATTCCAGAATGATCATAAGGAACCCTTTTGAAGGGGAGAGGATTTTTATGATGAGTGAGATCGGTGAAGTAAAATTGGAAAAAGATACTGCTATGTATATTTATGATGCAGATGGAAATCTGGTGATCTCAATATCTGATACGGCAGATAATTTTGATCTGTTGGCTCAAAATCTGGAATGGCATAACAAAAAGATAAAAGAAGTCAGCAGGTTGGAAATGTTGAGAGCATTACCACGCGAGCTGATAAAAGAGATAAGGAAATCCAGACATAAGGAAAGATAATTTACTATACAGGAGGAAACCAATTATGATCCTTGCAATAGACATCGGCAACACCAATATCGTTCTCGGCTGTGTCGAAGGAAAAAAGACATTCTTCATCGAGCGCCTGTCCACCGACAAAGCCAAAACAGAACTGGAGTACGCAGTCAGCCTGAAAAATGTGCTGGAAATTTATGAAATCCCTGTGGACCAGATCGAAGGCGGCATCATCTCCTCCGTCGTTCCGCAGGTAACGGAACTCTGCCGGAGTGCGGCAGAAAAAGTCATCAAAAAGCCGGTCAAAGTGGTTGGACCCGGCGTGAAGACAGGTCTTAATATCAAACTGGATGACCCCGCAACCGCAGGAAGCGATCTCGTTGTAGTGGCAGTAGCAGCCCTGAATGAATACACCTGCCCGCAGATCGTCATCGACATGGGAACCGCAACTACCATGAGTGTGCTCGACCAGAAAGGCTGCTTTATCGGCGGTGTTATTCTTCCAGGCTTACGCACCTCTCTGGATGCACTCGTATCAAACGCCGCGCAGCTCAGCCAGACCAGTCTTGCCGCGCCGAAAAAAGTGATCGGCAAAAATACCCTGGACTGCCTCAGAGGCGGCATGATCTACGGAAACGCTGCCAGCATCGACGGCATGATCGGACGGATGG
>OGOP01002404.1_pt1 | contig 11593 bp, 8 predicted proteins | sample 1552591 | NCBI WGS metagenome assembly OGOP01 (sample SAMEA2580120, study PRJEB22360) | human gut metagenome | biome: human gut; feature: human-associated habitat; material: faeces | place: Denmark | collected 2008/2010 | reverse complement strand
AATAACAATCCATGCAGCGATCTTATTCTGTGCTACAAGACAGATAAACGCAGAAGAAACAAGCATTTTATCTGCAAGTGGATCCATAAACTTTCCGAAATTTGTTACAAGATTATACTTTCTTGCAATATGTCCATCTAAAAAGTCTGTAATACTAGCTGCACAGAACAGTACTGTAGCGATCCATTTAGAACCTGCAACGAAATCTGTTAACAGGAAAAATACAAAAAATGGAATCATAATGATTCTTACAATTGTAAGCTTATTCGGTAAATTCATCGGCATAAATAACATCTCCCATCAAATCATATTCATTTGCTCCCGTAATGCGAACAGGAACGATATCACCGGAAATCAATTCTTCCTCCGCCCGGACAAATACATTTCCGTCTACCTTCGGCGCATCCATATAAGTTCTTCCAATATAGATATCGTCTTCATATAAGTAACCCTCTATTAAAACGGACATTTCATCATCAATTCGACTTGCAGCTTTATCAGCAGAAATCTCCTGCTGTAATGCCATAATCTCATCCCGGCGGCTTTCCTTTACTTCTTCTGTAATCTGACCGTCCATCTCTGCAGCTTTTGTTCCTTCTTCTGCTGAGTATGGGAATACACCAAGTCGGTCAAATTCCATACTGTCTACAAAGTCCACCATATTTTTGAATTCTTCTTCGGTCTCACCAGGAAAACCAGTAATTAAAGTTGTACGAAGAACAATGTCCGGTATTTCTTTCCTTAACTTCTCTACAAGAGAAACTAATTCTGCTCTATTGGTGCGGCGGCCCATACGCTTTAATATCGTATCCTCACTATGCTGAATTGGAATATCAAGATAATGACAAATCTTCTTCTCTTTCTTCATTACAGCAATCAATTCATCCGTAATTTCTTCCGGATAACAGTACAAAATACGAATCCATTCAATTCCTTCGATTTCACAAAGTTTTGTTAAAAGTTCTGGCAGTGCCTTTCTTCCATAACAGTCCATACCATAAACCGTTGTTTCCTGGGCAATAAGAATTAATTCCTTTACCCCGCCCTCAGCAAGCTTTCTTGCTTCCTCTAACAGATCTTCCATTGGGAAACTACGATAATGTCCCCGAATATATGGAATGATACAGTATGTACAGCGCTTATTACATCCTTCTGCAATTTTTAAATAAGCAGTATATCCACCAGTTGTTACTACACGTTTATCTGCTAAGGAAGCAGGAAGCAAATCAATAGAAGGACAACAGTTTACAAAGGACTTCTCCTTGGGTTCTTCTACTGCAGCTTCTTTCTGTGATGCCTCTGCCTCAGCAAGAATCTCATCAAGAATCGGAACAATCTCTGTATATCCCGTTGTTCCAATTACTGCATCCACTTCTGGAATCTCCTGCTGAATCTCATCCTGATACCGCTGTGCCATACATCCTGTTACAATAAGTGCCTTGAGTCTGCCCTTTTTCTTCCATTCTGCCATCTCGAGAATCGTTTCTACACTCTCTTCTTTCGCATCATGAATAAAACAGCAAGTATTTACTACAATCGCATCTGCCTCGGACTCTTCCTGTGCCACACGGTATCCCGCTTCATTTAAAAGTCCAAGCATCTTTTCACTATCTACGAGGTTCTTGTCGCATCCTAGTGATACAAATAATACATTTTTCATCGGTTATTCATCCTTAACGCTGCTTCTACGCAGTTATTCATTAACATGGCGATTGTCATCGGGCCTACTCCTCCTGGAACAGGAGTAATCGCAGAAACTTTATCTACTACCTTATCATAATCAACATCACCACAAAGTTTATTCTCTTCATTTCTGTGGATTCCTACATCAATTACGACAGCCCCATCTTTTACATAGCTGTCATCAAAGAATTTTGGCTTTCCAATCGCAGCTACTAAAATATCTGCTCTCTGGCATACTTCTTTTAAATTTTTTGTATGAGAATGGCAGATTGTTACCGTTCCATTCTCTCTTAAAAGAAGCATGGACATCGGTTTACCAACGATATTGCTGCGCCCAACAACAACGCAGTCTTTTCCATCAATAGAGATGCCGGAACGTTTTAATAACTGGATAATTCCTGCTGGAGTACAAGATACAAAGCCTGGCTCTCCTGTAGATAAAGCACCTACACTCTGTGGATGGAATCCATCAACATCCTTTGCTGGAGAGATTGCCTGAATAATCTCTTTCTCGTCCATATGTGCAGGCACTGGAAGCTGTACAAGAATACCATTCACATGATCATCCTTATTCAGACGGCTAATTAAACTAAGCAGTTCTTCCTGTGTTGTCTCTTCTGGAAGCTCATAAGCCTGTGACTCAATTCCAATATACGCACATGCTTTCTTTTTATTATTCACATATACGCTTGATGCAGGATCACTTCCTACCTGAATTACAGCTAAACATACAGAAATGCCTTCTTCTTTTAACAGCTTTACCTGTTCTTTTAATTCCTCTTTAATATCGGAAGATATCTTTTTTCCATCAATTCTTAAAGACATAGTATCTCCTCTTTTCTTCATTTATTATGTATTTATACATAGATATTGTACCTATTTAAAATCAAAAAGTAAACACATTAACGATATTTATCTTCACTTTAAATAGCCACAAGATATTTAATAATACAACAAATTTTTCATTTCGTAAAGTCCTGCCGCCAGTTCTTTACAAATTCTTTGCAATTTTTATAAATATTCCTCAAAATAGGATTCTAACTGTTCTGAAGACATTAATACTTTCCGCGGCTTTGTTCCTTCTTCCGGACCCACGATTCCTGCATCCGAAAGCTGATCCACTATTCTTGCTGCTCGATTAAATCCAATCTTAAACATTCGCTGCAGCATTCCAATGGAAGCCTTGTCTTTTTCAATAACAAAGCGGGCTGCTGCTTCAAAATATTCATCTCTTTCCTGAGAAACCGCACTGCTCTTTAATTTATTTTCAATTTTTTCAGTTACTTCTGTATCGTATACTGCCACATCTTCATTTTCTTTTAAAAATGTAACCACATCGCTAATCTCATTATCGGAAATAAAAGCCCCCTGCACACGCACCGGTTTAGAGTATCCTGCCGGATAAAAGAGCATATCTCCCTTACCAAGAAGCTTTTCGGCTCCATTCATATCAATAATTGTACGGCTATCTACACCAGAAGAAACAGAGAATGCAATTCTTGATGGTACATTTGCCTTAATAAGCCCCGTGATAACATTAACCGATGGACGTTGTGTTGCAATAACCAGATGAATTCCTGCTGCTCTTGCAAGCTGTGATAATCTTACAATAGCATCTTCTACTTCTCCAGGAGCCACCATCATAAGATCTGCAAGCTCATCGATAATAATGACAATCTGTGGCATTTTTTTTATAGTTTCTGGATCAATCTCTCCAGATTTCTGAAGTTCCCTTACCTTTTTATTGTAACCTTCAATATTACGAACACCAGTTTCTGTAAACTTCTTATAACGATTTGTCATTTCTGCTACAGCCCAGTTTAATGCTCCTGATGCCTTTTTCGGATCAGTAACAACTGGAATAAGCAGATGTGGAATTCCATTGTAAATACTTAATTCTACCATCTTAGGATCAATCATGATAAGCTTGACTTCTTCCGGTGCTGCCTTATATAAAATGCTCATAATCAAAGTATTGATACACACTGACTTACCAGATCCTGTCGCTCCTGCAATTAATAAATGTGGCATCTTGGCAAGATCTGTTACTACGGTCTTTCCTCCAATATCTTTTCCAACTGCAAAAGCCAATTTGGATTTAAATGTTTTAAATGTCTGACTTTCTATCAAATCCCTAAAATGTACGGTCTGATTATGTTTATTCGGAATCTCAATTCCAATTGCTGCCTTTCCCGGAATCGGTGCCTCGATTCGGATATCAGATGCTGCAAGATTCAGCTTAATATCGTCTGTCAGAGAAAGAATCTTACTTACCTTTGTTCCCTGTTCCGGGAACATCTCATATCTCGTAACAGAAGGGCCACAGCTTATATCTGTAATTGTCACATTCACTCCAAAACTTTTTAATGTCTCATACAGTTTCTGCGCTGTTTCCTGTAAATACTGCTGCTGGCCAGAGGAGTGTCCCTGTTCTTCTTTTATAAGAAGACTTGCGGGAGGAAACAGGTAATCTTTTCCTTCTGCTTTCTTTCTATCTGGAACTACTTCTTTGCTTTCTACAGATGATACTTCCTGAGCTGTTTCTTTCTTAATGGTATCTTGCCTTGCCATTTGCTTTTCTTGAATGGCAATATCCCTATCGTTAACTTCCGAAGCATTATCTTTTGCTTCTGTATCTCTTTGCTTTATCTCAGCCCGATTTTTCCAGATTCTGCTCTCCTCATTTTCTTCCTGTTTTTCCTTCATATCCTTTACTGCTTCTATTTCAGGGACTTCTTTCTGTTCAATCGCCTGATCAGCCGCATCCGGATAAACATTTTCTTCCGAAATGGCTTCTGCCTCAGATACAATACTTTCAGAAACTTCTTCTATCAAACTGCCCAAATCTTCATTGATTCGGATTTCTTCTGGCAGTGAAGTATGGAATGCTCCCTTTTCTTTATATGGTGGGGCATAGCTTTCTTCTTGCACTTCTAAAGTACTCTCTTGTGCCTGTTCTGAAATTAATGAGGTATTTTCCTCTGGGAATGTAAACGCACTGAAATCTAACTTACCTTTAAATGGTTCTGTCTTCCCATCCTCTTCTGTGAATGGATAAATCTGCGGATGAAGTTCCCTTACACAATCCTTTCTTTTCACCTCATCAGAGGAAGTAAACACCGGAACATTCACCTTTATATTTTTTATTGTTTTCTCTTGTTCTGCTGACGTAGATGGCTGCTTTTTCGGGTTCTTTTTCTCCTTCTTTTCTTCTAGTTCTTTCACCTTTTCTTCGCATTGTTTTGCTCTTTTCTTATCCGAAGTCTTCTTATAGCCACTCTTCATCTTCAAAAATGAAGTCGCCTTATCTGAAGATTCCTCTTCCTCTTCTAAATTGATCAATCTGTCTTCTGCTGCTGCCGCTTCTCTTTCTAAACGCCGTTTCTCGGCAGCCTTTTCCCACTCTTCTTTTGAAGCCCGCACATTCTTAACCATCTTTTTAAAGAAAGAAACAAAAGATCTTTGTGTCAGCAAAATACATGCGAGCAAAAATACACAGATAAGAACAACCATCGCTCCTGCTGTTCCAAATCCCTCTCTTAATAAAAGCGCAACTCCGCCCCCGATAATTCCTCCTGTTGCATGATTATTAATCGCCACAGAAAATAAATCATGCACTGTCACTGTCGTATCTTTATATAACAACTGCGATACGGCCGATACTTCCATCAAAATGACAAATCCTGCACCACACTTCTTCATTGCCAACGTACTGTAATCATTGGCAACCAAAATTGTTATACCAAGGAAGAAAAATACCGGCATAACAAACTGGGCACAGCCAAAAATACCAAAAAAGAAGCTGGCCAGCCATTTTCCAATCAATCCACAATGTCCAAAATTACTAAACATCATAAGAACGACCAGACCAAAAGCAACAACCAACGTAATCTCACTGCTCATCGGAATTCCTTCTGCCTTTTGGGATGCGTTTTTTCTGGTTGATTTTTCGCTGTAGTTTTTCTGGTCACATTATTCTTTGTTGTGACTTTCTTTGTTGTTTTTCGTTTTATCTTATTCTCGTTTGTTTTATTACTTGCCATACATAACACCTTTATTTTCTAAGTTTGATATCTTTATCATCATATCACAAATACCGTCAGAAAAAAAGATGCGTTCTTAAAATAAATAACACATTTTTTCTTCTATCATTTTTTCTCCTGTCTTTTCTTCCTGCTTCTTTCAATCTCCTGATGCAGCCAGAAAAGCGCTTCAGAAACACCACCAACTTCATCAATAATTCCTTCTTCCACCGCCATTTTTCCTACAAGAATTGTTCCTAAATCTTTTACCATCATCCCCTGACGTATCATCATTCTTTCCAGCCTGCTTTTCGCAACTCCTGTATGTGCTTCTACAAATGTAACAATCCTATCCTGTATCAGCCGAAAGTATTCAAATGTCTGCGGCGCACCAATAATCGTACCATTCAGTCGTACTGGATGCAGAATCATCGTTGCCGTCGGTGCAATAAATGTTCGATCTGCCGCTACTGAAAGAGGTACTCCAATAGAATGACTATCTCCAATCACAAGAGAAACCGTCGGTTTTTTGATAGATGCAATCATTTCTGCTGCCGCAAGGCCACAGGAACAATCGCCTCCCACCGTATTAATCAGGAGAAATAATCCATCTATCTCCTGATTATCCTGTACTTGGGTAAGAAGCGGTAATAAATGTTCATATTTTGTCGTCTTTATTCTGTCTGATGATAAATGATGCCCTTCTATCTCACCGATAACAGATAAAAATAAAATATGATGCCCCGTCCCGTTATTCTCCAGTAATACTTCTCCAAGTTCTAGTAAACTTTCTAATTGCGTATTCATGAGCATCCTCCTTTATATTTTCATGTGCTTCCGAAATCTTTTACACCTGTAGCATGTTTCAAACACGCTCTAATCTTATAAAACGATTTTTCCGAAAGCAGCTTTCCCTTTAGCATGCTCATTTTGAAAGAAAAAACACCTAAGAATTATATCCTTTTTTAATAATTCCTGGGTGTTTTATCTATTTTTAATCCTGTGTGAAAATATTCTTTAGAGCGTGTTTGAAAAATGCTCTAGACTTCCGTTTGTCTCTAAAGCTTTTATTCCTTTAGAATAAATCTCCTGCAGCTTTCCATCTTTTTGCATAAAAAGCCGATGTTCATTTTGAAAACGATGGCTTGTTTTAAGAACCTTCCAACTTTTAAATGTTTCTTTGTGCTGCTTATAATATTCCTTATCTGCAACGAGTATCTGTGTATTACCAGCCTCAATATCTGAAAGTGCTTCTTTTACAGACAAAAATGGAACTGCCCGCCCCTTATAACGATTTGCAAGATATTTCGCAAATACTTCCTCTTCTGTATCGGCAGGTGCTGCAATACTGTTATCTTTTATTTGTTTTAAAGTCGAAATGTTAGAACTTTTTGGCGCTAAAACACAAATATTAGATGTGTAGAATGACTTACTTGCCAAAATATTCTTACCTGAGGATGCATTTGTCGCTCCGATAAAGCCATCTATAGACTTCTTAGAAAGATTTTCATTATAAGAAGATGCATCTACAGGAACAAATTTATAAGTAAATGGTTCTTCTTTTGCCATTGCTGCAACAAAATCTGCATAGTATCCTTTTGGCAGTCCATCTTCTTCGTAATAATATGGTGCATTATCATCTATCACGCCGATATAATAATCTACCTTTGTCTCTGCCTCTTGCTTAGTGCCCCCTAATGTGCATCCTGTCAGAAGAAATAAGAATACTAACAGCATGATACTAACAGGTATCCTCTTCTTTTTTCGCATGGTGTTCCTCCCTGTCTGCTTTCCGATTTACAATCCTAACTCTCTACGATAAATTGCGATGCGGTTTTCAATTTCCTGCAATTCCTGCTCAATTTCCCTGATTCGTGCCTTACCTTTTTCCATATCAATTGCTGTTTCCTTCACAACTTTTGTAATGTAACGGGGAAGATTAAGATTATATTCATTTTTTTCTATCTCATCCCTCTCCACACAGGCACACAATCCAGGAATTGTCTTTCTCTCACTCCAAAGCTGATCTATAGTATCTATCTGTTCCTTATCAAGACTTTCTATCTCCGAGCAGTCAAAAAACAAGATATCTTTTCGTTCTCGATTCATCTGGAAAAATAAAATTGCCTCGGCCTGCCCTATAGAGTGAAATATGGAATCCGGAAGCAGCATTATTGTATCAAGACAATTCAATTCTTCCACAAGATACTTACGAATCTGCGCTTCTCTTCCTTCCCGGTAAAGCATCGCACCAGGAAAAACTGCCGCCAAAAATCCATTCTCTTTTAAACAAGAAATTGCTGTCAGTAAAAATGGAAATTCCCCCTTCGTTCCAGCATAAAACTGTTCTTTTCCAAGAGAAAGTTTTGGTGAAGCTATATATTCTCCTGCTTCTACACCTTCTGGCATAAAAATAAGGATATTATCTGCTCCATCTGGCAAATCTCTGATTGCTCTCCAGTCCTTTTTCATGAAAAGATGTAGGGAATCTAATGGAATTCCTCTCATATAACATACAATCGTAAAAATATCAATATATTCCTGTTCCTTTGTATAGCCATAAATCTCTATATTTTTTTCTGTACTTATAATGGAAGATGCCAAAATACCATACTGAAATTCTGGAAATAAAACTTTACATTTTCCTTTTTTCTTATGAAATCGCCTGCAAAAAAACTTATGATACAGTTCGCTTAGTTCTTCCGATATATAGGTATCTTTTTTTAACTTTGCAAATTCTGCAATCAGCAAAATAAATAGTTTTGGATACTGCCTGAGCAATTCTTCTTTACAATCCCAGCCATCAATTTTTTTTAGAAATTTACGAAAAAATCTTGCATAACTTTTTTGTTTTTCTAAAGAATGTACTCTTTCAAGGCTTTTATAAAATGAAAATTCTGTAAGCTGAAAATCTTTATTCAAAAGATGCAAAAAAGAGGAAGCGGATTCCATAAATTTTAAAAAGGAAGCTACCTGAAGCTTTCCACGTATTGCCATCTTCACTAATTCACCCGGCTTATAAGCCTCTTCTAGTGAGTCACCATGTTTTAAACAAAGATACTGATAAAATAAGAGGAACACACAACTATCTCTGTATTCCTCAAATGTCAGACCCGGATGACTCTCACTTAAAATTGACAAAAATTCATATTGTAACTGTTTTTCGTCCATCCGTTTCCCCTTTTATAATTTTTCTAAATGGTGCATCATTTCTTCTGTCAGAACTGCCTCTTCTAAACGCATCTTTTCCATAAGAAGTACTTTTTTCCGCTTCTGATAATAGTACAGCTTACCAATTGACATCTGCGTTGATAAATTCGGACACTCAATCATCAATTGACGAATCATGTGTACAGATAATACCTTAACTGAAGAGTTTCCCTGAATGGCAATCATCCGTTGCCTTTTTATCTCTGGATGTTCATTAAAATACCATGCAAAGTAATAGGGATCCATTATCCCATTCTGAAATTCTATCGAAACAAAATTGGATGGGATAATCTTGCCCTCATGCTGTTTCTCCAGTACGGCAGCACGATGGAAGGAGGTCAGTCCGATTACGATGCTATGCTCTTTTGCCAGATTTAAATTCTTCACCTTTTTTTTATCAACCAAAGCCGTAGGAACTTCATAATCCCACACTCCATTTTCCTCGTCAATTAACTGACTAATCGTAAGAATGGGATACTCTGCTCCCTCACTTAATATCTTTGGCTTTATCCTATTCAGTACAACACCATGCGTAATCTGGCTGATTTGTTCTAAAAGGAACTCCAACCTCACTGCCCCCTCGTAAAAATAATTTATTTGATAATCTCGCGAAGTGCCAGATTAATTCTTCCCATCTTATCAATTTCAAGAACTTTTACTTTTACTTTATCACCGATATTAACAACATCTTCTACTTTCTCTACTCTTTCTTTAGAAAGTTTAGAAATGTGAATCAGGCCATCCTTATTTGGAGCTAACTGTACAAATGCACCGAAGTTCATAATACGAACAACTTCTCCCTCATAAATCTTGCCTGCTTCTACAGGTTCTACGATAAGACGAATGATTTCCATTGCTCTGTCGATCATTACCTGATCTACACCACAGATATCTACTCTTCCCTCATCATTAATATCAATCTTAACGCCTGTCTCATCAATGATTGCGTTGATTGTCTTTCCCTGTTTTCCGATAATCTCGCTGATCTTATCTGGATCTACATGCATCTGCATAATCTTTGGAGCATATTCTCCAACGTGGTCTCTCGGTGTAGAGATTACTGGTTCCATAACATCAGTAAGGATATGTTCACGAGCTTCTTTTGTACGAGAAATTGCCTCACGGATAATATCTGGTGTTAAACCGTGAATCTTGATATCCATCTGAATTGCTGTAATACCATCATGTGTACCGGCAACCTTAAAGTCCATGTCTCCGAAGAAATCCTCAAGGCCCTGAATATCTGTTAATACGATGTAATCATCATCGCTGTCTCCTGTTACAAGACCTGTAGAAATACCTGCAACTGGTTTCTTAATAGGTACACCTGCTGCCATTAAAGATAAAGTAGATGCACAGATACTTGCCTGAGAAGTAGAACCGTTAGATTCTAATGTTTCAGAAACAGTACGAATTGCATATGGGAACTCGTCCTCACTTGGAAGTACTGGAACTAAAGCTCTCTCTGCTAATGCACCATGACCGATCTCACGACGTCCCGGGCCACGGCTAGGCTTTGTCTCACCTACGGAGTAGCTTGGGAAATTGTAGTGATGCATATATCTCTTAGAAGTTACATTTGCATCAAGGCCATCAATCTTCTGTGCTTCAGATAATGGAGCTAAAGTTGTAATTGTCATGATCTGAGTCTGTCCACGAGTAAACATACCGGAACCATGTACTCTAGGTAAAAGATCAATCTCTGCAGCTAATGGACGAATCTCGTTAATAGCACGGCCATCTGGACGCTTATGGTCTTTTAAGATCATCTTACGAACCGTCTTTTTCTGGAACTTGTATACTGCATCATCAATTAATGGAAGCCAGTCTTCGTGTTCTTCTGCGTAACGTTCTTCTAACTTCTCTTTAATCTGACGGATATTCTCCTCACGAACCTGCTTTACATCTGTAAATACTGCCTCTTCCATAGCTTCTGGAGTGATGAAATCTACCATATCATTCCATAAATCTTCTGGAGTGTCTACATGTTCGTATTCATGTTTCTCTTTTCCGCATTCTTCTACGATACGATCGATAAACTTAATTACTTCCTTATTTACTTCATGTGCCTTGAAGATAGCTTCAATCATCTTATCTTCTGGAACTTCATTCGCACCAGCTTCAATCATGATTACTTTCTCTGCTGTAGAAGCAACTGTAAGTGCAAGATCAGAAACTAACTGCTGGTCTGCTGTAGGGTTTATGATAAACTCTCCATCAATAAGACCGATTCTTGTTCCGGCGATAGGACCATCAAATGGAATATCAGAAATAGATGTTGCAACAGAAGCGCCAAGCATTGCTGTTACTTCTGGAGAACAATCAGGGTCTACTGCCATAACTAAGTTATTCAGAGTTACATCATTTCTGTAATCTTTAGGGAATAATGGACGCATTGGACGGTCAATAACACGGGATGTAAGAACTGCATGTTCAGATGCCTTACCCTCTCTCTTATTAAATCCTCCAGGAATCTTACCTACTGCGTACATCTTCTCCTCAAATTCAACACTAAGAGGGAAGAAATCAATTCCTTCTCTTGGCTTCTCTGAAGCTGTTGCTGTGGATAAAACCACTGTATCACCATAGCGCATAAGTGCGGCACCATTGGCCTGCGCTGCCACTTTTCCGATTTCAACTGTCAGTGTTCTTCCTGCCAGTTCCAGAGAAAACTGTTT
>OGOP01002390.1_pt1 | contig 11639 bp, 8 predicted proteins | sample 1552591 | NCBI WGS metagenome assembly OGOP01 (sample SAMEA2580120, study PRJEB22360) | human gut metagenome | biome: human gut; feature: human-associated habitat; material: faeces | place: Denmark | collected 2008/2010 | reverse complement strand
CTTTTATCCGGGTAAGAACCTTTATGCATTTGGAGAAGGGGGGAGTGTTACCTGTAAAAAAGAAGAGTACTATGATTATATGACCACCATGAAAAATCAGGGATGCCATGTACGTTATTATCATGACATGATCGGATATAATTACCGTCTGGAAGGAATGCAGGGGGCGGTACTCAGTGTTGGATTGAAATACCTGCCGGAATGGACACAGAGAAGAAGAGTAATTGGCAGAAGGTATATACGGGAAATTACGAATCCGTTATTTACCATGCAGTCCCATCCGGAAAATACAGATCCGGTATTTCATCTGTTTGTTGTTACGGTGGAGGATCCGGATGACCTGATTGCATATATGAATGGGAAGGGGATGGAGTGTAATAAGCATTATCCGGTTCCCTGTCATTTGCAAAAAGCATATGCACATTTGGGATATAAGGAGGGAGACTGCCCCAATGCAGAGCATCTTGCCGGGCATTGCGTAACCTTACCGCTGTTTCCGGAAATGACGGATGAAGAGGTTACAATGGTCATTGATGCATGTAACCGGTATAAGGGAAAAGCCAGATAGTTTTTGATGATAAAAAGGAAAGCATAGAGAAATCATGATGAAAGAAAAGATAACAAATTGGATAACACCCAAAAGAATCGCCTTTTTTCTGACCATTGTATATTTAGGAAGTTTAATTCCGGTTTTGTGGATTGGATGGTACAATTATCCGAGTGCGGATGATTATTCTATTGGCAGTAACTGCAGACAGGTATGGGTAAACAGTCATAACCTGTTCGCAGTGCTCGGTGCCGGAATTGCAAGAGCAGCGGAGGACTGGGTGAACTGGATGGGATATTTTACCTCCAACTTTCTGATGTCTGTACCGCCCAGTGTGTTTGGAGAACGGTTTTATGTATTGACGGTATGGATTATGGTTTCCATGCTCAGCTTATCTACCTGGTATTTGCTCAGAAATATCTTTGTGAAGGTATTTAAAGCAGATAAATATATTTCTCATAGTATTATTATGTGTATGCTTTTTGTTACGGTACAATGTATGGTAGGAAGAGTAGAAGCATTTTACTGGTATGCCGGAGCAGCTAATTATATGTTAATCCATAGTCTGAGTCTGTTCTTTTTTGGCGTACTGATTGCAGCGGTTTACGATCGTGGAAAGAGGAGAATTGCTGACCTGGTGCTCGCAAGGTGGGGGAAATCAGATGACCGCGTTAAATGTAACGGTAATTATGCTGGTTGTTATTGGATTTGGAGTGGCCTTAAAGAAATGGAAAGAGTATAAGCCTTTACTGGTTCCCATTGCATTTTCTTTATTTGGTTTTGTACTAAATGTAGCATCTCCGGGAAACTGGATCAGGGCAGAGGGAACGAATGGAATGAATCCTGTGAAAGCAGTTCTCATTTCCTTTTATTATTGTCTGGATTATTGTATGGATCAATGGTCCGGATGGCCTGTTGCCATCTTACTTATTATTCTGATTCCATTATTCTGGAAGGCATTGGGGAATACAACGTTTCGTTTTCCCTGTCCATTGATTGTAGTTGGATTTGGATATTGTCTCGTTTCAGCTATGATGACTCCTCCGCTGTTTGCCGTGGGAAACATGGAAGCAGCAAGATTGCAGGCCTTAACCTACACAATGTACATTTTAATACTTACATTATGTGAGGGATATGTGGTTGGATATGTGCGTCAACGGTTATATTCTAAGGGAAAAGAAGAAGGAAAAGACTTTTCACCTGCACAGGCATGGTGGGTGACAGGATGTATTTTATTTTTTGCAACAGCTTCGGTACTGACGGTGATTCCGGACCCGGATTATTTTGTGATGTCGTCTGCGACAACCGATCTGGCGAATGGAAGCGCACAGGCATATGGAAATGCACTCGGTGAAAGAATGAAGTTATATGAAAGTGGAGAGAAGAACATAGAGGTGGATCCGCTTCCAACCCGGCCGGCATTACTGTATTTTGCAGACATCGAACAAAATTCTGAGGACTGGAAAAACAGAGGCATCTGCAGATTTTATGGATTGGAATCGGTTACGTTATTGCCTTGAGGTTAGTTTCCAGAATCCCCATGCGGCCATAGGGAGACATAAAACGAAATAGCATAATCCATAACGTCCGCCGGCTTCCCAGAAAAGGTGGAAGAAATAACCGCCGAATACACATAGGGAAAGGAGCGTATTGGTTAATTCATGTTTTCTTAAGCTGCAGAAAGCAAATATACTGCTGCCGAGGAGGATGGTGAAATGATAAAAATTCATTATGGATTCCAGGATCAAACGTCCATTTCCATAGATGAAATATAATGCCAGATCAGATTGGTCATCCCTGTGGCGGCTATACCATTCGATAGTGATCTGTGCCTGATATCCGGGATCATTCCATTGTGAAATAAATTTCTTGTAGAAGAATTTCAGGCAGGTCTTAGGATGGCTTGCAAATTCCAGGACTGATTGTTTAATGGAATCAATACAGGCATCTGTAGTGGCAGAGGTATCAAAGTTATTTTCGGTATAAATATCCCAGTTGTATGAGTTATACCATCCGTTCTCAATATAGTCATTGGACTGTAATCCCATGGCAATCCAGGCAGCTTTGGGGATGCCGGAAGGAATATGGTCAAGCTTGGCGGCATGAGCATAGCAGGTATTCACTGCAGTGTTTGTGATATAGGGAGTGCCGATCAGGAGTAACAGGAACAGGACAACAAACTTATCCTTATGGCAGATCATAGGCAGGATCAGAATAATAATGGCAGCCACAAGAATAATGGAGGAATTGGATTTTAATTCCATCGAAAGGGTCATTAAAACAATTGCAGGAATGGAATAGATTTTTTTCTGCGTATTTAAATAACGGACAATATAATAGACAGCCGGGACAATAAGTCCCAGGGAAGGGATGTCACCATATATAAATGTTGTATATAAATATAAGGGAAGCAGACCGATACACAGTAAAGAAAGCAGGATCTGAATCTGAGGTTTGTGAAACATTTCATCGGAAATGCGATGCAGGTAATATATGGTTGAAACAATAGCAATTACATTCAGAAATTGCAAAACGGTGTAGTTTTCAATACCAAAAACAGCATAGATGACCTCCAATAAGGCAATCATACCGAGCTGATGAGGGTAATGAACCAGATAGCCGTTCCCGGTAAGGGAGGAATAGTCTCCGTTCAGAAAGTCGATGGCAATATCACTCAGATATGCACTGTCGCACGCTACTCTTACACGGAACAGAAAAATAATAAACAGACTGATAAGGGCAGCCCAGATCAGGGAAAATTTTTCGAATGCAGAGCAGATTTCAGTTGTAATCTCTTTCTTTTTAAAACAGTATGTTAATCCGGCAATAAGGAATAAGACAAGTGCAATCAGTAATATAGGATGATCGGATTTATATAGCGGCTTTTCCGTATCCAGATAAAGATCCATATAAGTAGTCTGAAACATTGAAAAAAGCATATTTGCTGCAATTAAGATAAAAAACGGTAACAAATATACTAAGGTAAGCAAATATATCATTTTTTCTTTCAGGGACATTGATTTAAAAGAATTCATTTTCATCTCCATAAGCTTTTGTTCAATAAAAGTATAGTTGGTTATCCGTGGTTTTTCAAGACTTGATTGATTTTACATGTCTTTGAGATTGGATGGAATATCTTTTTGGAAAATCGCATATTTTATATAAGAAAGTCTTAATTATTTCTTAAGTAACTTTACTATTATGAAAAATATGCTATTCTAAAATCAATTAGTAACAGATAAAGGTTGGTGAGGCGTTTATGAGAAAAATAAAGAAAATAGTATTAGTAATTATAGTGGCAGTACTGTGCTGTTCATGTACGAAAACAACAGAGGAGGTTAATCAGGCAGGAACGGACTCGGCACAAGGTGACGAAATAGTTAATCTTCAGGAAGTTATTCAAAATATGAAATCAGAGCAGACAACACCCACATCCACGCCAACACCTGCTCCAACGGAAGAACCGATTCAGATCAATGAGGATGATATTGTATTCCCGGAGCATGAGCAGGTGATTACGGAAGAGGATCAGGTAGAACCTCAGGGAAATGATTTGCAGCTGGTATTTTTGGGAGACAGTATTTTTGACAGTAACCGTGATGGTACAGGCATTCCGTATTTAACAGCTGTTCAATGTAATGCAGATGTTTATAACCTGGCAATTGGAGGAACAACAGCTACCATTAAATTAACACAGTCTGCAGAAAATGAAAAATGGGATTCTACAGGTCTTCAGGGAGTGGTAAAGGCTATGCAGAAAAAAATTCCTACTACAATTTTTGAAGGGACGAGAACAAAGGAAATTTTGGATAATCCCAATGTAGATTTTAGTAAGACCGATTATTTTATCATAGAATATGGTATTAATGATTATTTTGAAGGAGCTCCCCGCAGCTATGATGATGAGCCTTATAGTGCATATACTTATGCCGGAGCTCTTCGTAATGCAATTACAGACTTAAGAGAATTTGCACCGGATTGCACCATTATTTTATGCCCACCTCATTATTGTTTGTTTTATAATGGAGACCGTTTTGTGGGAGACAGTAATGTGACCGATAAGGGAGCCGGTACATTACGTGATTATATGGGAACCTGTGAATATATTGCAGGGGAGCAGCAGACTTTATTCTTTAACAGCTATTATGATCTTGGAATAGATGCCTATGGAGCCGATAAATATCTGGAGGATGGGATTCATCTGACTGCAGAAGCACGACAGAATTATGCAGATGCTTTAGCCAGAATCATACTGGCAAATGAAGAGACCAAAAATAATTAATTGGTGTGTAGGATGTGTGGATAAGGGTGAATTAATGTGTACTCAGTCAGGGACACATTAGTTCACTTTATTTTTATTGCAAGGGTGAATCATGGCAGATTCGTATGAAATTGCCGGTGATTCACCTTGTTTTATATTAAGTGTTTGCGGGGATGTGATGTTAAGGTTATAATGGTAGCATAGAAATGAGGGAGACAAGACAGATGACAAAGATAGAACAATATATATATGACTGGATAAAGAAGAATTTGGGATTGCTTTGCGTTATTGCAGTCACTGCAATTCGCTTATGGATATGCTTTTATCTGCGCAGGTTTGAGTCAGGAGACTTTCATCAAGATTTGCAGCCATGGTTTGAAGAAATCAAGGCAAATGGTGGTTGGCAGGCAATGAAACAGCAGGTTGGCAACTATAATATTCTTTATCAGATGATCATTGCAGGCATGACCTATCTTCCATTTAAAGCATTATATCTGTATAAGGGATTATCGATTTTCTTTGATTTTCTTCTGGCGGGAGCATGTGGTCTCCTCGTCTGTAGATTGAGAGACAGTGAGGCGCAGATGCTGTTTGCAGGGGTATACGCAGCAGTTTTATTATTGCCGGTTACGTATTTGAATTCAGCTGCATGGGCACAGTGTGATTCTATTTATATTGCTTTTGTAATTATGGCATTGTGTTTCCTGTTTGAAAAGAAATATGTTCCTTCATTTCTGTTATTGGGAGTGGCACTGGCATTTAAAATGCAAATGATTTTTATTCTTCCTTTTTTCTTGTTTTACTATTTTCTTGAGAAAAAGTATTCTATTTTAAATTTCATTCTAATTCTTGCTGGATGGTACGGTTTGTCAATTCCGGGAATACTGATGAGAGGCAATTGGCTGGAACCGTATCAGCTTTATTTTCAGCAAACGGACACGCATAGACTGATGTGGCTGAATTTCCCCAGCTTTTGGATTTTGGTTGGTGACAATTATGAAATGTTGAAAAAGCCGGCTATTCTGATAACGGTTTCAGTATTGGGAATGGCATTGGCTTATGCGATGTATAAGGGAAAAAGACTGGAGCAGCCATTGGCCTTTTTACAGATGGCTGCATGGACAGCATGGACTTGTATTTTATTCCTGCCTGCGATGCACGAAAGATATAGTTATATGGTTGATATTTTGTTGATATTACTTATATTTGTGAATAGCCGGTACTGGATAATAACAGCTGTAGAAGTGATATCCAGTCTCTTGCGATATCAGACATATTTGTTTGATGGAGCGGAAGTTTCGATAATTTATGCTGTTATTTATCTGGGAGCATGGTTATGGTTTACGTGGCTGGTATTTTTTCGGACGTCTTCTGAGGCAGAACTGCAGATGCAGGGAAATTAAGGTAAGATAAACAAGTATCACAGATGATGGTGAGGGGAAAAGACATTGCTACATAAGAAAAACATTTTCGTTAGTGTTTTAGGACTAGTGTTGGGGATATGCACAGCCTGCGGCGCATCAAAGCAGACAGAAATTACAAATTTAAAAACAAACTACATTCGTAATCCGATCGGGGTGGATGATGAATCCATTCTTTTCAGCTGGCAGATGAATTCGGAGGAGCAGGGCAAAAGCCAGTCAGCGTATCGGATTGCGGTGTATGAATGTGATCAGGGAAATAGAGAGCAGGATGATGCTATAGCTTCGGAAATCTGTGTCTGGGATTCCGGAAAAGTGGAGGGTAGTCTGTCTGTGGCAGTCCCTTATGAAGGTGAGCAGCTGAAACCGCAGACCGGATACGAATGGTCGGTGGATGTCTGGGATGAAGAGGGAAGCAGGTGTCGGCAGAAACTGGTTACTTTGAAACCGGACTGATGGGAGAATTCCCGGAGGAGGCACATTGGATATCAGTAGGAGATTCTGACAGGAATATATCGACAGTACAGGAGAAAACTACATATTTTATTCAATATACGATGGAGATCAGGGATACTTCAGCCTGTTTCGTATTTGGAGCAGAGAGTGGGCGATATGGTTCGATGACTCTGTGTGAACTGCAGAATCAGGGAGAAGATACGCTATTCACTGTCAAAGATATGTCAGAACTCAATTCGAATGTAGAATTTCCGTCTGCCTCGCTAGAAACAGCAGAGGATGGAATATATCAGGTAGATCTGCAGGTACTGGATCATCAGATGAAAGTAGCGGTAAATGGCTGCGAAGTTGGGATATTTACCATTCACAGTGCTTCGCTTGGAGCAATTGGTTATTATAAGAGCCGCGGAACACAGTATGTATGGCTGGATGATATTGTAGTTACGGATGAAGAGGGAAATGTCTGCTATGAGGAAAAGTTTGAGCAGGAAGATACTATTTTTGCACCTTATCATATTGTCATAGAAGATGGCCGGTGCAAAGTAGGTTCCGGGCTTATGCTGTCGGGGGCAATGGAAGATCCGGCACCAGTTTTCAGCAGGAAATTTAAGCTGGAGAATAAGGAGATCAATCATGCGAGGCTGTATCTGACAGCATTGGGAAATTTCGAGGTTTTTATGGATGGACAGGCAGTAAGTGAAGATTTTCTGGATCCTGGGAAGCTTGCCTACAATCAGTACTTATCCTATGTGACATATGATGTGACAGATAAACTGATGAGTACAGAAGCTTCGGATGCTCTGCATATCTGGGAGATGACATTGTTTCACGGATGGTATGACAGGGGGGTTGGATACCCTGAGATTTATAGTCCCTGGGGGGATACCAATGCACTTCGCGGTGCCTTGGTGATTACCTATTCCGATGGAACGAAGCAGGTGATTGGCACAGATGAGGAATTCATGGTAACACTGGATGGACCAATTCGGGAAAATGATGTGTACCAGGGAGAATTCTACGATGCGTCTCGTGAGTTGTACCAGACGAATGGAAGTTGGACGGATACTGCTGAAAGAGAAGATCTGATTGATACTGTAGGTAGAAAAACGGCTGAGGTACAGCCGGAAGAAGATGATAAGGAGACTGCATGGTTTCAGGCAGCGATAGATCAGGTGGATTCCAGATATTATGATCTTCCCTATGTTGGAAAGTATAGTGAACCAATCACCTGCATTCAGGAACTAAGACCGATATCTGTGTCAGAACCGGTAAGCGGTACTTATGTATATGATTTTGGACAAAACTTTGCCGGAGTGTGCAGGATTACGATGAATGCAAAGGCAGGAGATCTGGTTACGCTTCGCTATGGAGAAGCATTAAACAGTGATACGCTGCGGAATAAAGATGATGTGGTTGGGACGATATGGACGGAAAACCTGTTAACAGCAGATGCAACAGACTATTATCTGGCGATAGACGGAGAGCAGACGTACCAGCCGGTATCGGTTTATCATGGCTTCCGGTATTTGCAGATTACCGGACTGGAGGAGGCTCCATCGCTGGATCAGGTAACCGGTATGGTGCTATCTTCTGCTCTGGATTTGAGCGGAGGATTTGAATGTTCCGACGAGGCAGTTAATCAGTATTGGAGTAATACGGTATGGAGTCAGAAAAGCAATTTCCTGGATAACCCGACGGATTGTGCACAGCGTGATGAGTGTCATGGCTGGGCAGGTGATGCTCAGATCTTTTCGGGGATGGCATGCTATAACAGCAACAGTGATCTTTTTTATCGGAAATATCTTAAGGAATTATGCAGTCTGCAGAGCGATGATGGAGCCTTCCCTGATATGGCGCCCCGGAATTTCGGAACAGGATGGGACGGACGCGGAGGTGCCGGAGGCAATAACTGCTGGGGAGATGCGGCAGTGGTGATCGCATGGAATCTGTATACACAATATGGGGACGTGGCAGTTCTACAGGAATATTATGATGCATTATGTAAATGGATTGACTATCTGGAAGTACACTCGGAGAATGGATTGCGAACAGAGGAAAATGGTTACGGAGATCATTTCTCGGTAGAAAGTACACCGAAGGGACTGACAGATACTGCATGGAGCGCTCATTCGGCCGATCTGGTCTCAAAGATATCCACAGTCCTGGGCAAAACAGATGAGGCTATCCGCTATCAACAGGTATTTGAACAATTTCGTGATGCATGGCTTAGGGAGTATGTTTCCGAAGATGGAGTGATAGAATGTTACTCTCAAACAGCATATGCTTTGGGACTTGCGTTTGATTTGTTCCCGGAGACAATGCGGCAGATGGCAGCAGAGTGCCTGCTCAATAATGTGACCTTTAATCAGTATGAATTTCATGCGGGTTATGCGGGTCTTGGCTATGTTCTTCCGGCTTTGAGTGAAGCAGGATATTCTGATGCAGCTTACGAAATGCTGTGCAACACCGGGGAGCGTTCCCTGCTTTATCCGGTTATAGAGGGAGCAACGACTACTCCGGAGTATTTGTCTGCTTATCAGGAGGTGGATGGGGAACTGGTCCTGGATGGCTCTTTGAATCATTACGCATATGGAGCACCGGCGCAGTGGCTGTATACAAATGTGTTGGGAATCCGGAGTGATAAGGAGAACCCGGGATTTAAGCATTTCTCTATCCGACCTGAAGTGACGGACCGCTGGTCATATGCAAAAGGGGCTTACGAGAGCATGTATGGCAGGATAGAGGGGTCATGGAAACACGAGGAAAATGGCTATTTGTATCACATCCGGATTCCGGCAAACACAACTGCAACAGTGGAATTACCGGGGATGGAGAGCATGGAACTGGGATCTGGGGAGTATGATTTTATCAGTGAATAGGCCATTTTATAAATGATTGCATCAATAGTTGTATAAATAATGGTACGATATCATTTTTGCATGAAATAATAAAGAGGATACTCATGAATACAGAGCAACAGAAAGAAACAAATCGAATTATCGTTTGTGGTGTGTTAGGAATCATTACGATGTTGTATCTGGCATTGATAGGTTGTGTCAATGTGCAGCATTTTAATTATAAGATGAACTCGGATATTGGCGCCGAAGCAGTACTAGCAAGGCTGATCTGGGACAGTGGAGAAATGGTTCCGTCTACATGGATTTCTTCTACGGAAACGCGAATCATAGCAACTCCACAGTTGGCTGCATTATTTTATGGCTGGACCGGTGACATGAATCTCGGACTTGGGCTGGCCTGCTGTGTGATGACGATCGGAATTCTACTGACAATATGGTGCTTCATGAAGAAGGCCGGATTCCGAACGGAAAGTTGTTTGTTGATGTGTGTACTCAGTCTTGCTCTTTCCGGGAACATGACGATTCTGGAATTGCTGTATCTGTTTGCGTCCTACTATGGAATTCACGTGATTACTTTCTTTTTTATCATGAATTGCTATGTAATGTTGATCTGCTGGAGTGATGGAGAATATAAGCAACATAGTATTACGGTCCGGGGCAGAGATGAGAGCGTACGGTTTGGTAATCGGTTAAAGTTTAATGCTGACAACAATAAGGATATAGCTGGCAATAAATATGGGGCAATGATGACTGCCGGTAAGGTGGCTGTAAGTCTGCTTTTAGCCTTTCTTTTGGGAATGCAGGGAAGCAGAGGAATTTTAATCACTTTTGGTCCATTGTTTGGAATAGAAGTGATTCGGATTCTGTACCGGTGTATTACTATGAAGATCTCTGCTGACAGGAACGAAAGAGATTTATATATGACAGGGAAGAAAACGAAGGTCTGTAGCAACTGGATGGTTCCCCTGTGGGTAACGGGGCTTCTGATGCTTAGTTTCCTTGGAATGAAGACGCCTTTTGTAACAGGACAGGATATTTCCCGAAATATACGAGGCGGGCTTTCAAAGTTATTTGGAGTGGTATTGGCGGATACTTGTAAAGCCATTGGCTTTGAATCAGGGAATTTCCTTCGTAATATTGGTTTGGCGGTATTGGTACTGTGTGTATGCGGTCAGGTCGTAAGATTACTGGTGAAAATGCTGCAGAGAAAAGCTCTTCAGGGAGCGGAATGGTGTTTTCTGGTCACGACGGCTTCTCCGGTTGTGGCTGCGGTTATGGTAGCATTCACAACGATTGAAAGCTCGGAGCGGTATTATTTCATGTGGATCTTTGCTATGGCGTTGGCTGTTGTGCTTCTATGGGAGCAGACGATAGTATGCGGGGAAGACGGTAAAGACAGCAAGCGTGGTGAATGCAGCGTACGCAGTGTACGTGGTGTGTTTAGTATGATTGGATTGCACAGGACTGGATTGCAAGAAGTTAAAAAAGTCGTAGGTGTTATTGTCGTTTTGATTTCCTTAATTGTGTCGGCAATGCATATAACATCTGTTTACAGTCCGATCTTAGAAGCACAGGAACCGACACCATCGGATGCGCTGGAGGTTGTCCGGTATCTGGAAATAAATGGGTATACAGAAGCATATTCCACCTTTGAGAGCGCCAACCGGATGACGGCCTTATCAGATGGAAGGATCAATGTATATGCACTTAATTCTTTTGAAAATCTGGATATGTGTCAATGGCTGACTTGCAGGGAATGGTATCCGGAGGATGGGATTGCAGATCAGAGCGGAACCATTTGCATTGTCCCGGAGGAAAGACTTGCGGAACTGGACGGATTGAAAGAAAAAGGAGTTGAGTATGATTCCCTGGAGCAGATGGGATCGTATTGGATTATTAAATTGCTATAGATACAACTGAGACCTTATGTATTTGGAATTTATATAGTTGGCATGAGCATATCTATCAGGTATGGCTAAGCTAAGAATAATCAATAAAATAGTAACAGTTCAGCCATGACCATTCATAAGCTGCCGGATTATACAGATTGGCTAACAAATATACGTGCTTTCCGGCAACTTATTTCATGTCGGGCG
>OGOP01002383.1_pt1 | contig 11660 bp, 10 predicted proteins | sample 1552591 | NCBI WGS metagenome assembly OGOP01 (sample SAMEA2580120, study PRJEB22360) | human gut metagenome | biome: human gut; feature: human-associated habitat; material: faeces | place: Denmark | collected 2008/2010 | reverse complement strand
CAATGATCACATATAATATCCTTCGAATCATATGGCAGGAATCGCTGGAGATTTACATTCCAACGAATCAAAGTATTCACACGTTTTGAAAGATACAGGCTTCCAGCAATTCCGATGATCAGATAGACTGCAAAACCTGCGGTCATCACATATCCTAATCCATATACAACACGATAGATTTCCGTAACCGGTGATACGATACAGATGGAAACCGGAATATCCTTGAGAGAACCATAACTGTACATATTTCCCCTGTATATTGCAGCCCCACGCTTCCGTGACTTCATAGCCTCTGCCACAGCCCGGCACTCTGTATATTTCTCTGTAAGTATTTTTTGAGTGTCCGGATGTGCCTGCTCCGTTCCATACTGATTTCATTTGCGATCATCGACTCCATAACTCGCGTCTGATGCTCTGCATCATTTTTTACCGTAATCACAATGTACATCCCGAGAATTGTTAAAATCAAAACAAACGGAAAATAAATATAAAAGGGACGACACACTGTATCGTCCCTTTCCTTTTTCTATTAATAATCTTTTCCTGTCAGATAATGATGTTCCCAGGAATATTTTCCATCATCAGCCAGATCCTTGGATTCCTCTATCGTGTGATCCGACCAAAGAGTCTCCGACAAATAGTATTTATAGCGTTCTCCACCACCGCTATGCCCATTCATAATCGGATCATCCCAGGTACAGTCGATATAATACCACTTTCCGTCCACCTTAACCTGATTCCATGCATGACCTCCACCTTTTGCAGTTCCTGTCACAAATTTGCAATCAAGTCCTGCCGATACTGCCATCATATAAAAGGCGATGGCATAACTCTGACACACACCTTCCTTATGGATCAGTACTCCACCGGCTCCATATGCCCAGTTCTCCGCGCTTTGGTAGTTACCGTCATTGACATAATTGGCACTATAGATCAAATAGTCATGGATGGCTTTTACCTTTTCTTCCTCACTCATTCCATCCTTAACCACCTGATCGACAGCAGCAAATGCTGCGTCAAATACTTCTTTTCCGTCCTTTGCGTAGCCCCTTGCATCTTTCTTTACAAGTGCGTCTTTCACGGAATAAGTGACATCGGCTTTCTGACTATACTGATTTATTCCGGCAACGATCGTAAAGGTGTGTTCTCCCGGAGTATAAACAACTGTATTCGGCAACGGCTTGCCATCAATTTGAATTTCAATTCCTTTATTTTTTAACTGTTTATAGTTAAATGACTCATCAAAAAACTCCCATTTTAAAGAACTCGTATCATAGCTTACCCCAGCCCAGATATCTTCTGATCCCCATGTATCCGTCGGCGCAATTCCGTCCATAATTACTTTTTTATCACAAACATACAATGTAATATTTTTTTTAAACTTTCCGTACGAATAGGACAGCGATCCGCTCATTTGATAACAATTGGATTCCTTAAAATTACAATTTCCCTTGTGGTCGATTTCCTCAAACGCACTGTTGACGTACAACTTTACCTGACTCGTATCATACTTGTCGGAAACCAGCTTTAACTGAAACTTCTGTCCGTTTAAAATCAGTTCCTGATTCAGTCTTACGTCACTCTTCTTCGCCGGAATGACCGTGACCGTATATTTTTTTGTTTTCGCACCGCTTTTTACCGTGATCGTTGTCACGCCAAGGCGAAGTGCCTTCAGTTTTCCCTTTGCATCAACGCTGGCTACCTTCGCATTCGAACTTGAAAACTTGCAATTTCGATATCCCTTCGGTGCCTTCACATTAGCGTTCTTCTTGCATACGACCGTTGTCGACCTGGTGATTGTCTGCGTCGTTGCCGCATAGGTCGTTTCCACCGACAGACCGGTCATATTTACCGATGTGAATGCGAGTGCAAATGCAAGCACAAATGCTGCGCATTGTTTCATCAACCTGTTCATTTTACAAACTCCTCCTTATTCTTTTGCCTCTATCTTACTCCTTAAGACAATCGATTGCAAACTTAATATTTTCGATTACAGCGTCACATAAACCGGCTCATGCTCCATCGCCAGAACAACCTTTCTCCATCGCCCTCAGCTCCGGAATCACGGTACAAAGCATCGTGATAAAGCAGATGCTTCCGCCGATCACATTTGACACCGGCTCCGCCATAAACACACCATCCGTTCCAAGCTCAAAACAATGCCTGCACTAGATTGAAAAATCCTGCACAGGCATTATTAAGGTTGTAATTATTTTATTTTCGTATCGGTCATCTTTCGCACAATCAGTAAAAATACACAGGTAAATATCATGCCCTTCATCATGGTTGTTGTCGTAAGTGCCCACCATATTCCCAGAATTCCCAACACACTGCTGCTTAAAATGATCGCAAGCGGGATGCGAAGCGATGTAAAGGCAATACTGATCACACTACACAGACGCGTCCTTCCAAGTCCTGATAACGCACCTACCGTCATCATCTCCACACATAAAAACGCTTCACTGAATCCGACAATGATCAAATAATCAACCGCTGTTGCAATCGCTTGCTTCTCATGGAAAAACACACTCGCGATCGGTGTCGGAACACACACAAACATAAGGGTGATCAAAAGTCCCCATATGCCAACGGTCCATAAAGATACCCAATATCCCTTCTTCACACGTTCGGTTTTACCTGCGCCATAGTTCTGACCGATAAAAGCATTCATAGCTGCACCAAATCCGTCCGCCGTATTCCATGAGATTGATTCGATCTGACCGCCTACCCGCTGCGTAGCAATCGCCTCCGGGCCAAAGCCGGCCACCATGCGCGTCAAAATCATGGAAATAAAACAATACGCCATACCCTGAAGCGCCGTAGGAATTCCGATTTTACAGATTTCCTCCACATATTCCAGCGGAATTTTTACAAACAAACGGAGTCCTTTCAGCACATTATCCTTCTTCTGCACGAAAATTCCCAGCAGCATGATCCCGCTAACAATTACCTGAGCCAAAACAGTCGCTATCGCTGCTCCTGCAGCCCCAAATCTCGGAAATGGTCCCGGTCCCAGAATCAAAACCGGATCCAGAATCATATTCGCCGCTAAACCAAAAAGATTTGCGACAAACGGCGTCTTGGAGTCTCCCTGTGCCGTATATATTCCGGTTAACGTTACGGACAAAAAAGAAAAAACGATGCATCCGCACGCAATCCTGGTGTAATCCAACGCAGCTCTCAGTGTTTCCGCATCCTCCAACCGGAAAAATCCTACCAGCGGATTGGCAAACAGCGCTACAATGATTCCATAAGCCAGTCCCATCAATAATGCCAATTGCATCGCTGTCTGCGCGAATCCATGCGCTTTTTGCCTCTCTCCTCGTCCGATGCACTGTGCAACCTGTACCTGACCGCCCATCCTTGCCATTGAGGCAAGGCCCTGCGAGAGCCAGGTAAACATACCTCCTACGCCTACTCCGGCAACCGCCTTGGCGCCAAGCAACCCGATCCATGCCATGTCCGTAATATTATATAATGTTCCCAAAAATGACGATGCCATAATCGGAATCGCAAGTTTCGTTAACGTCTTTAAAATTGGTCCTCTTGTTAAATTTCCTTCCATTCAGTTCCTATTATTTCCTTTTTTCTTCGTTTTCTTGATATGAAAAAGCCTATCTGCCCGTTGTTCCGATGTAATTGATTGCATCTTCATTTAATGCATCTTTGCCGATAAATTTCTTATTCTCTGCATCATAGACAAAATCTGTCACTCTATATTTTGCAGTACGCACATCCCTGAGAATAATATGCAGCTGCTCCTGTTGATCGATAAACACATCCGCTGCCGGCACTCCAATGTGAACCATCTCATCAAACAGCACATAGGATTCCTCTCCACAGACCGCCTGTATCAGGAAATTGACTCTGTCATCCATGGCCAATTCCCCATCTATCAGCATATCCTCCGGCACAAAAGTCTGAAGCTTCCATTCCGAATCTCCATATACAAACGGACATTCAGCGTTCAAAGCCTTCCCCTCTAAATTTCCCTCTGAAATGCCTACTTCGATAGGTTCTGCCAAATCCTTTTCCGCCTCTTCCGGTGCCTGTGATTCTTCCGGTGCTCCGGTTTCCGGCTGTACCGTCTCAGTATTTCCTGCCTCAATCCGGTTTTCTTCTGTGCTTTTTTCCCCCTGCTTCTGACAGCCGGAAAGTGAAAATGAAAAACTTACTGCAAGTAAAATAATTGGTAATGTGTACTTTTTCATAAGCATTCCTCCTCTTAAAATCCGCCTTTCAAAGCTATAAATATTATACCATAGAATATGGCGTTACTCAATTCATAGCGCCATAATGTGTGTTTCTTGAAAACTATTGAACTTGAAACAAGCCCTTTTCAATCATATCGTAAATACTCATTGAAATCGAATTGTTCTGCTCATACCAACCATCTCCCATAATGCAGGCTCTGCAGCTATCCATCGCCGGTATCACCATGCCAACGGTTCCATCTTCCCTCGTTAAATACATCACATATGTAAACGGGCAAGCTGACATACCATATCCTTTTTCCGCATTCGCATAGCCTGTTTGAATATCTGCAAGCACTTTTTTGTCTTCACACACATAATGCTTTCCGTCATAATTTATCTCAGCTCGGACGATATCATAGATATCCGAACGATTGAAGTAGGTCGCATTTTTCAAATCATCTGTTACAAATAACGAAAATACTAAATTATAGTCGGCATCCGGATCATAACGTATATATCCAAGTTCCCCCAATGGATTATTATATTCATTTACAATATAATAGGAGTTCTCTTTTCCTGTACTTGTCGTAAAATTTGCCTCAGATCCAGAGTCGTTGATAATTCCCTTATACAAGTTGTTCTCGTCAAGAGCATACTTCTTTTTTACGAATGTATTATTTTCGACAGAGTACTCATACATGTTTTCCTTATCCGACATAACATGTAAATATACTTTCGTTCCGTCTTTATTGACCGCTATCTCACATGCATCATCCCCCTGTGTTTTGTCACAGCCAATCGGTTTTAAATCCACACTTTGTATGTATTTATGATTCTCTGTATCATAGACAAATAGCCCATAATAATCCGCAAAAATAATTTTATTTTCATCTGCGTAGTATAAATGCGTACCATCTGCGCCCGGATAATCGTCAAGGTTTATCGTCGGTTTTTGTCCGGCAATTTTCTCCTGCTCTGTGCTTTTATCTTCGACCGTCTCTTCCTGTTTAGCGGAATTATTTGTATCAACAGAACCATTGTACCGCATTCCAAAACATATCACAATGATACCGCAGATCAGTATAAGAAAAATTGTAATGCTGATTTTTGTCTTTTTATAGCCCATAACTTTTTTCACCCTCTCCATTACGCCTACCTCTCCGAATCCCAGTGGAACAAACATAACTTTTCTACGGTTCGTACTACATTCTAATAAAGTCTGGCAGTAATTTGCCCTCCACAAGGAATCCCGTCCGCTGATCACTTTTTCGTCGCAGGCAAATTCCACATCTTTACAAAACAGATAATATGCAAGCCAGCAAAGCGGATGAAACCAGTAAATACCAAGCAGGAAAAAACCTGATATTTTCCATATATGATCTCCACGTTTTATGTGCATTTTCTCATGTACAACGATGTACTCGTATTTATCTTTTTCAATGCCTGATGGAAGATATATCTGCGGTCTTATTATTCCCAGTAAGAACGGGCGATTAATCTCATCACAAATACGCACATTTTCTTCTACAGCAACCGAACAGGAAGTCACTTTTCGCATCATAATACACGAAATAAGCATATACAAGAATAATACAAAAATTCCTGCCAGCCAAAGATAAACACATACATCATAAAAATTCCCCTGCACCGGGGTGGCGGATGGGGAATTTATGTTATTCCCAATAAAATGATTTGTGCCTTCATCTACCATACGCAAACCGGTTTTTACGATAACAGGTGCCTGCTCCTGACCACTGTATTCCACGATCTTGTCACTCGGAAGAAGCCCAAATGAACTATGAATGTCAAATGGAATTAATAATTTTATCCCAACCAATCCCCATAATAGCGGACATATGAACTTTGGCATTTTTCTCATAAAAACGCGGATAAGAACTATAACCAAAATCATAATTCCGGCAACCATTGCATTATCAAGAATCGCAGCAAATACTTCTCTCATTTTTAATTCTCCCTGATTTTATCAATCATCTCCTGTATCTCGTCAATGTCTTTTTTTGAAAGTTTCCTTCTGCTTGTAAACGCTGCCAAAAATGTCGGGATTGATCCCTTATAATTTTCATTTACAAACTTCTCGCTTTTGGCAAAATAAAATGCATCTTTCGAAATTACTGATATAACGGTTCCGTTGACATTCTGAAAAATTCCTTTTTCACATAATTTTTTCAGAACTGTATATGTCGTTGATTTTTTCCATCCCAGTTCTTTCTCACAGATTTTTGTCAGTTCTCCTGATGCTATTGGTTCTCTTTTCCATATGATGTCAGCAAACTTTGCCTGTACTTCACCTAATTCAATATCCATGATATTTTCCGCTCCTTTTTGGTCTATTCTGAATAGATTGGTTATAGTCTATCTTAAGTAGACCGTTTTGTCAAGATTTTTCATGCTAAATCTGTTAAGCAAATAGCAGTGCTCCTGCTTAGTTCCTGAACCATAGCAAGGGACTCTCCGCCCTCTTCATGATAATCATGATCCGCCTGATATAAGCAAAAACTGAATCGCAATATATATAATCAAACATAACAAAGCTAATGCAACAATTGCTACTACCAGCGAAATAATATTTTGCAAAAGCAACATTATCTGTGTATTCTTCCTATGTATCCATTCTGGAAATTTTGATAATCCCTCTGTCTGCCAAAATATAAGAATCGCCAACATCATCAAAATCCTTGCTTTTTGTTTCTATTGGTCTATACTGATATTAATGCAAACCGGTGCAATGATTTACCGAACAACGCACCCGCTTGCAACGATCGATTGGAGGTTTCAATTATGATGGAAAACATGGAAAAAGTAAAAGATGAAGCATATAAGGCTGCAAAAGAAATTCTTGAAAAAGCAAAACTGGAAAAAGGCGATCTCTTTGTTGTGGGATGCTCCACCAGCGAAGTATGTGGAGAAACGATCGGAACACATTCGAAGCCGGAACTGGCCGATATGGTTTTTGCCGGAATCTATGAGGCAACAAAGGAATACGGCGTATACCTGGCTGCACAGTGCTGTGAGCATTTAAACCGTGCACTGATTCTTGAAAAAGACGCTGCCAGAAAATATGGTTACCCGATGGTCAACGTCGTTCCACAGCCAAAAGCCGGCGGTTCATTCGCCACAGCCGCATACAAGAACTTTAAGCATCCGGTTGCCGTGGAACACATCAAAGCTGCTGCAGGAATGGATATCGGTGATACACTTATCGGTATGCATTTGCAGGATGTCGCTGTACCGACCCGCATCGAGACAAAACAGATTGGAAATGCGCATGTCGTATGTGCCCGCACCCGACTGAAATTCATCGGTGGCGAACGCGCAGTATATGATCATGATCTGATGTAAAACAGGATGAATAAAATTATGAATAAAATTGCATTGATTACCGGTGCGTCCCGTGGAATCGGGGCTGCACTGGCACGCGTTTTTGCTCAAAACGGATATCATCTTGCCCTCTGCTGCCACAAATCCGACGCACAGCTGAATGCTTTGGCAAATGAATTATCCAAACAATATCATATAGAGATTTGTACTTTCACAGGGGATGTAGGCGATTATGCCTTTGTCGAACAGATGGTGAATAAAACACTTGAAAAGTTCTCTAAGATTGATGTGTTAGTCAACAATGCAGGCATCTCTTACATTGGCCTGCTGACAGATATGCAGATTGAAGACTGGAATCATATAGTTGCTACCAATCTGACCTCTGTATTTTCTACCTGCCGCTGCTGCGTACCTTCTATGGTATCGCAAAAAAGCGGAAAGATCATCAGCATTTCTTCTGTCTGGGGAAATGTCGGTGCCTCCTGTGAGGTCGCTTACTCAGCCTGCAAAGGCGGAATCAATTCTTTTACCCGCGCACTTGGCAAGGAACTTGCTCCGAGCAACATTCAGGTCAATGCCATCGCCTGCGGTGTCATCGATACCGATATGAACCGCTGCTTCAGCGACGAAGAACGTGCCGCTTTGGTCGAAGAAATTCCTGCCGGACGCATGGGTGCCCCGGAGGAAGTTGCACAACTCGCCCTGCACATTGCAGAGGATTGCAACTACCTCAACGGACAAATTATCACATTAGATGGCGGCTGGATCTGATTCCGAATTTACTTCCGGCTCCGCCGTCTGGTCATTTTCTGCAACCAGAATAATGGTAGAACGCTCCTTGATGCGGATGCGGTTTCTATCATGTTCTGTGTAATGTTCAAAATCAATTCCATCTTCATACTCGCAAAACGTATTTGCAACCACTTTCCAGTGATATCCTTCTGCCAGAGGTGGAAGATTCATCTTCAATGGCTCCCAGTAGGAATTCATTCCATAGAAAACAATATCATCTTCGGTATCTTGTGCATTTCTTCCGGCATACATGATTCCGATCAAATGCGAATCAAAGTTTGTATAATCACGATACGGCTCTCCATTGTGAACACTGATAAACGGGAATCCACAGGTTGCTGCCTTTGTGTCTTTACGGATGATTGGATGCGCGGCACGAAAATGAATCATGTAACGTGCAAAATCGTGGATTTCCTTGTATTCTTCCAGACGATTCCAGTCAAGCCAAGAAATAATATTGTCCTGACAGTACGCATTGTTGTTACCAAACTGTGTGTTACAGAATTCATCACCGGCAAGGAACATCGCCGGACCACGGCTGCACATTAATGCCGCGAACGCATTTTTTACCAGCCTGCGTCGCAATCCTTCAATAGCCGGATCATCGGTATGTCCTTCCTGTCCACAGTTCCAGCTGTGTCCATTATTATCTCCGTCCGTGTTGTTCCAGCCATTTTTCTCATTGTGCTTTTCATTATAAGAATACAGATCATACAATGTAAATCCATCATGACAGGTCAGGAAATTCACAGATGCACTGTATCCTCTGCTTGTATGATCGTACATATCCGACGATCCCGTAATTCTTGTAATTGCACGGCCAGCCGCTCCCTGATCTCCTTTTAAAAAACAGCGCATATCATCACGATACCGGCCATTCCACTCTGCCCAACGGTTCCAGGACGGGAAACTTCCTACCTGATACAGTCCACCGGCATCCCATGCCTCCGCGATCAGCTTCATATCACCGAGGATCGAGTCAAAAGCCAGCGCCTCAAGAATCGGTGGATTATCCATTGGTACACCATTCTGATCTCTTCCGAGGATGGAAGCAAGATCAAAACGGAAACCATCCACGCGGTACTCAACTGCCCAGTGGCGCAGACAATCCCGGATAAAATGGCGTACGACCGGATGATTACAGTTCAATACGTTACCACAACCACTAAAGTTGTAATAATAACCGTCCGGTGTCAGCATATAATAAATGTTATTGTCAATTCCTTTGAAACAGAAACTTGGTCCCATCTCATTTCCTTCTGCAGTGTGGTTAAACACTACATCAAGAATTACTTCAATTCCGTTTTTCTTCAGTTCAAGGATCAGGCGTTTTAATTCATCGCCTTCATGATTGTGTTCCTCGTTGTAAGCATAACTTGTATTCGGTGAGAAAAAGGATACCGTATTGTAACCCCAATAGTTGTACAGCTGTGTGCCATCCACCACTCTGGCGCTCTCCATCTCATCGAACTCAAAAATTGGCATCAGTTCGACCGCATTGATTCCGAGATCTTTTAAATATGGGATCTTCTGTCGCAGGCCTTCAAACGTTCCGCCACCTGTGACATTGGAAGATTTGTCCTTTGTAAAACCGCGCACATGTGCCTCATAAATGACCAGATCCTCAAACGGATGTTTCAGCTGCGATATGCCGCCCCAGTCAAATGTGCTTTTTACCACGCGCGCCTTATATACGAAATCTTTTCCACCTTCCGGACGCTCGCCCCATTTTCTCTGTCCTGTGACAGCCTGTGCATATGGATCCAGAAGAATATTTTCTTTGTTAAAAAGCTTTCCCTTCGCCTCATCATACGGTCCGTCAAACTGATAGGCATACTCAAACTCTTCGATTTTCAGTCCAAATACCAGAATGGAATATGTGTCACCGATCTTGTAATTATCCGGAACACGGATTTTTGCATATGGTTCCGCCGCCATCGGACGGAACAAAAGAAGTGTACAACTCGTTGCTCCGTGAGAACTTACGGTAAAACTGACACCTTTCGCCGTCTGGTAAGAACCATTCATTCGGAAAAAGCCGGGTCTGACATCAAATCCTCCGATATGGTCAAGCGGATAGACCTTCTCCGAGGTCCTCGCGGGCTCCCGGCATCATATTCTGCGTCTGCGGTTTTGCGGTTTGGTTATCTGTAAAAAATAAATTCATACTCTATTCCTCTTCTTCTAATACCATCAGTTTACCACTACTGTCAAATCCTGCCTGACTATATGGTTTCGAATAGTCATTCATATCATCAAGAATCGCCTGTTTGCGCTCTCCCTCTGCGACAGTTGGCTGAAAATCATTTCGAGCCGTTGTTGAACTGATCGTACAAGGAATAATATCGGCTGAAATGTCTTTTTGTAAAATCCCATCTGAAAAAGTAAATGTCTGCTGATAGATTGCCGTATCCTTTACTTTTGGATTCCGATTTCCTCCAAAACAGAAATTTCCGAGACTGTAACAGATTACTTTTCCATTATATAATTCTACCCCCTGCAGCACATGTGGATGCGAACCGATCAATACATCCGCGCCCCAGTCAATCACCTGATGTGCCATCTCCTGCTGATAGGAGTTCGGATAATGATCTCCCTCAATGCCCCAATGACAGCTGGCGATCACCAGATCTGCGCCCTCATCTCTTAACGATTTAATTCCATCCCGAATGTAATTGGCGTGTTTTTCATCGGCTGCCAGAAGATTTGCAGAAACAATACCGATCACAATGCCGGAATCCGTGGTATAGGTAGCTGTATGTTCGTTAAGTCCATATATAATATCTGCGTCATTCAACACATTTATCGTATCCTGCAGTCCTGATTCACTGTAATCATAGGTATGATTATTACCGAGGCTGCACCCCTCTACGGAACTTCCGGTAAGAATCCCCACATATTCCGGTTTTCCCTTCAGATTCCAGGTTTTCTCGATCCGGTCATTGGAATTGGATAAGACACATTCCAGATTCACCAGCGTAAAATCATCCTGTTCAAATATCGAGCGGACATCCTTAAAGAAATAATCTTCCCCATATTTATCATAATATTCATGAAAAGAGCCCGCGTACCCATGTGTTTGCGTTACACCAAGCGTACAATCCCCAACCGCCGTGATGGTCACCTTCTGCACCACCGGCTCCACCTGCGTCTCTGTCTCCGGCTCTGTTTGTATTTCGGTAGTCTGCGTTGTGAAATTTTCTGTCTCTTCTGATGTTTCCGCCTTTGCGAGTTGCTCCGTTGTATCTTTCGGCGTTACATCCGTCTGTGCACTGTTTATTCCACAGCCTGCAAGCACAAGGGAGAATCCCAGAATTCCCGCCATGATCCTTT
>OGOP01002382.1_pt1 | contig 11669 bp, 8 predicted proteins | sample 1552591 | NCBI WGS metagenome assembly OGOP01 (sample SAMEA2580120, study PRJEB22360) | human gut metagenome | biome: human gut; feature: human-associated habitat; material: faeces | place: Denmark | collected 2008/2010 | reverse complement strand
TACATAGTCTTATCTACGTAATACTGATTTTCTCTGATAACTCTCAGGAAATCAGTGACTCCATAAGGTACTCTTTTGGCTTCTATCATCTTGTAACCCTTTCTATTATTAAGATAAACTCTAGTCTTTTGGAACAACTCTATTCTCTTGGTACAACTTTCCCCTTCACCACTTCATATCGCTTGTCAAACTCCTCCCTGGTTCGCTTCCATCTGTTATGCGTCCATAAATAATAAGGTGGATTCCGGCGGATGGTTTCTTCCAGCATCTGGAAGAAACGACGGGTAATCTCGTGCTCCGGCAGGGAGTTCGGATTGCGGGTGATGAGCTTGTAGGTTGCCGTATAGTAGCCTCGCTTCGGGCGCGACATCTCTACATAGAACACGGCATCGTTCATCTTTCTCATAATTCTCTCGCCACCCGTAAACACTGGGGTTTCGGGATGGTTGAGGAAAGGAAGCCACAGGTGGATGTTCTCCCACTTGGGACCCTGGTCGCTGATGTAGCCGAAGATGCTCATGATGCCCTTGCGCTTGTAATCCACCAGATAGCGGAGGATTTCTTTCTTGGGCACCACCACGCCATTCTCCTCGTGAGAACGGATGCGCTTGAAGAGCTCGTCGAAGGCATGGTTACGCAGAGGGTGATAGATAAGGCCTATCTTGCGTGACTTGGGCAGTTCGATGCCCACGCACGAAAGCCACTCCCAGTTGCAGTAATGGCCCAGGATAGCTGCCACGTTCTGACCTTCCAGGAAACATTGCTCCACTTCCTCGCTGTTGATGACCTGAAATCGCTGGTGCAACTCCTTGTCACTGATGCTGAGCAGTTTGACAGCCTCGAAGAAGTAATCGCTGAACCAGCGATAGAACTTCTTCTCGATGTCGATAATCTCTTCTTCTGATTTCTCAGGAAAAGAGCTGGTGAGATTCTTACGCACAATACCCCTGCGGTACTTGATGACGCGATACATCATGAAGTACTCGAAATCGGCAATGCAATAGAGCAGCCTGAATGGCAGCAGCGATATTGTATAAAAGAATGCATAAACAATCTTAACCATCTGTAAAACTATAAATTCTTAACTATTAACTCTTTACTCAATTACACCTGCTGCATGTCGTGCAACTTCTTGTAATATCCGTCTTTTCTAATCAGTTCATCGTGGGTACCACGCTCCACAATCTTGCCCTCGTGCAGTACGCAGATTTCGTCGGCATGCTTGATGGTACTCAGTCGGTGGGCTACTGCCACGGTGGTACGGGTCTTCATCAGTTTCTCCAAGGCATCCTGCACCAGACGTTCGCTCTCGGTATCAAGAGCTGATGTTGCCTCGTCGAGGATGAGGATAGGAGGGTTCTTGAGGATGGCACGGGCGATGCTCACACGCTGGCGCTGACCGCCGGAGAGTCTGCCGCCACGGTCGCCGATACCTGTATCGAAGCCATGTTCTGACTTGGTGATGAATTCGTAGGCATTGGCAATCTTCGCTGCATTGGCTATTTCCTCATCGGTAGCATCGGTCTTGCCGAAACGGATGTTGTCCTTGAAGCTGGCGTTGAAGAGGATAGCCTCCTGGTTCACATTACCTATCAGCTGTCGGAGATCGTGTACACAGAGGTCCTTCACGTTGATGCCGTCGATGAGCACTTCGCCCTCCTGTACATCGTAGTAACGAGGAATCAGGTCGAGCATCGTACTCTTTCCGCTACCGCTCTGACCCACCAGTGCGATGGTCTTTCCCTTAGGAATCACCAGGTTGATATCCTTCAATACATAAACCAGCTCATCGTTCTGATGATCGGTATAGGCGAAGGAAACATGGCGGAACTCTATCTGATGCTCGAAGCTGCTGATATGCTCAGGGTTCTCCTTGTCCTTGATTTCTATCTCTGCCTGTAGAATCTTGTCGATACGCTCCATACTTGCCAATCCCTTTGGGATATTGTAACTCGCCTTGGAGAATTCCTTCAGCGGGTTGATGATGCTGTAGAGCATCACGAGGTAGAAGATGATGGTAGGACCATCGATTCTGCCGTAATCCAGAACCAGGATACCGCCAAACCACAATACTACCACGATGAGGATGGTTCCCAGGAACTCACTCATCGGGTGAGCCATCTGCTGACGGATGTTCACGCGCATGATGTTGTCGCGATAACTGCTATTCACCTGGTTGAAGCGCCAGTTCATCTTATCTTCAGCACAAAAAGCCTTGATGATGCGCAATCCACCCAAGGTCTCCTCTACCATACTCATCGTATCACTCCAGAGCGACTGTGCCTCGGTACTTTGTGCCTTCAGTTTCTTTCCCACAACACCCATGAACCAGCCGAATGGTGGCACAAAGAGAATGGTGAAGAGGGTGAGCTGCCAGCTGATGCAGATGAGCGTAATGAAATAGAAGAGAATGAGAATAGGATTCTTGAAGAGCATATCGAGCGACGACATGATGCTGTTCTCTACTTCCTGCACATCACCGCTCATTCGGGCGATGATATCTCCTTTGCGCTCCTCGCTGAAGAAGCCCAGCGAAAGCGAGGTAATCTTCTGGTAGAGCTGGTTGCGGATATCGCGAACAATACCCGTACGGATAGGGATGATGGTGGCTGAAGACAGGAAATAGGCTCCAGTCTTGAGGAATGTCATGAAGGCAAGGAACAAGCCGATAACCAGCAGAGCCAGTGATGCACTGTGCGCCACGATGAACTCTTGGATATAATAATACAGGTTGTTGGTTGCCACTTCCTTGATGCTGCCCAGCGTTCCGTCCCATTCCATATAGTCGTTGGCACGGATTCCGCCATCTACCTGGAAGAGAATCTGCAGGATTGGTATCAAGGCTGCAAACGAAAAGATGTTCAATACCGCAGACAGGATATTGAACAGAACTGAGAGCCCCAGATATTTCTTGTAGGGAGGGACGAATCGTCGTAAGATTTGCAAAAATTCCTTCATAGGTGCAAATATAGTGTTTTTAAGGAAGACCGCCAAACTTTTGGCGGTCTTTCTTGACTTTTATTCAGTTTTTTCTTATAGAAGAGTCGTTTTGGCTCCGTTTTTTCTTCTTCTGGGAGTAATTGGGTATATTTTCACTTCTTTTTCTAAAGAAGCATTCTTACTCTTTTAGAGGGAGCATCCTTACTCCTTTACTTCCTCTCCGAAGAGGGTAGCAGAGGTAGAACCGGTGATGCGGACCTTTACGAACTCTCCGATGTGGTGGTTACCCTTGTCGATGACCACAGCCTTGTTCTGTTCGGTACGGCCCATCATCTGCTCACGGCTGCGCTTGCTGAAGTTCTCGATGAGGATGGTGAATTCCTTGCCCTCATCCTTCTTGTTCTGTTCGGCGCTTACCTCGGTCTGCAGTTTGATGAGCTCGTTGAGGCGAGCTATCTTGGTTTCTTCAGACACGTTGTCTGGCAGATGCTTGGCTGCGTAGGTGCCCGGGCGCTCTGAATACTTGAACATGAAGGCGCTGTCGAAGCCTACTTCCTTCACCAGCGAGAGGGTTTCCTGATGGTCTTCCTCGGTTTCGTCGTGATAACCCACGAAGATGTCGGTGGTGATGCCGCAGCCCGGGATGATGCGCTTGATGTCGGCGATGCGCTGCAGATACTCCTCACGGGTGTATTTGCGGTTCATCAGCTTCAATATCTTGTTGCTTCCGCTCTGGGCTGGGAAGTGGATGTGCTTGCAGAGGTTTGGCTCTTCGGCAATGGCGTGGAGGATGTCCTCGGTCATATCCTCTGGGTTAGAGGTGGTGAAGCGTACTCGCATATCCGGTACAGCCTGGGCTACCATGTGGAGGAGTTCGGCGAAGGAAAGGCTGCCTTCTTCGCGCTTGCCCGATGGTGAGAGACCGTAGCTGTTCACGTTCTGTCCCAGCAGGGTAACTTCCTTGAAGCCACGCTGCTGCAAATCGCGCACCTCACGCAGGATGCTCTCTGCATCACGGCTGCGCTCACGTCCACGGGTATAAGGCACGATGCAGTAGTGGCAGAAGTTGTTGCAACCACGCATGATGCTTACGAAACCGCTCACTCTGTTGCCACCGATGCGCTGAGGCACGATGTCACGGTAGGTCTCGGTCTTAGAGAGTTCGATGTTGATGGCATTGGTACCCATCTCGCACTGCGCAATCATATCCGGCAGGTTGAGATAGCTGTCGGGTCCACAAACCAGGTTGGCATAGTGGTTCTGGATGAGGTCATCCTTTACTCGCTCTGCCATACAGCCCAATACGCCGAGAATCACCTTTCTTCCCTTCTTCTGCTCAGCATGGAGGGTGTCGAGGCGATGGTAAATCTTGTTTTCTGCATTCTCGCGGATACTGCAGGTGTTCAGGAAGATGGCATCAGCCTCTTCTTCTTTCTCACAAATCTCGTAGCCTGCCATCTGCATCACAGAGGCGACTACCTCACTGTCTGCCACGTTCATCTGGCAGCCATAAGTTTCAATAAACAGTTTCTTCATTGTTCTAGATGAATTCTAATTTATGTTTGATGTATTTAATATGATTTCTTTCCTGTATCTTCCATGCCGCATCATTTCATGTTCTTTGAAACTGCCATCAGCATGAAGTAGATGACTACGGCAGAGATCCATCCGGCGATGGCATCGATGAGATAATGCGCCTGGATATACACGGTAGCCATACACAGGAAGATGTAGAATGGCAGCATGGTGAAGAGCAGCTTGCGGTTTCTGCTGTGCCAGGCAAGGAGCATGCAGATGGTGCTTACGCCCACGTGCGAACTCGGAAAGGCGGCGGTAGGTCGCTCTCCTGCTTCCTTGGCATTCTCTACGAGCTGGTAGAAGATTCCGTCGGTATAGCCTGGGGTTGGCAGACAGTTGGTATGGGTGTTGAAGTAATCGCCCATTGCCGGGAAGATGCCCTTGGCTATATCCTGCACTCCCACGGCATCGAAGTAGAACGTTGGTCCTACTACCGGCACGTAAATGTAGATGAGATAGTAGATGAAGAAGCTGGCAAGCAGTACAAAGCTAACCCGTTCTGCCTCATCGTATCTGCAGAAGAAATAGTAGAGAACTACCGCTGCTATCATAGGATAATACATGAAGTATCCCATCGACATCAGTTCGCTCACCACCGCCCAGGGCAGTGCCTTGGCAAAGAGCAGGGCGGGCTGGCATCCAAAGAGATCCTGTTCCCATCCCGCAAAGATATGGTCGAGGTTGGGGAACATGCGGTTGATCTCGTAAGTATCTGGATACCACCAGGCAAGCAGGGCGATCTGCGCCATGATGCGTATCATCTTCGTTATTCTGCATGGAATCATGCGATATACGCCCCAAAGGGCGAGGGTCATGACCAGAATTCTCAATCTGCCCCAAAGCATCGACTCCGGATTCACCACCTTGGTAAAGGTAAAGAGCATGGTGAAGACTGTTATCGCCATATAGCCCAGCATCACCCATTCCAGTGGCAGGAGCCCTTTCTTGGGGTTCTTTTCTATCTTAAAATAATCTTTTATCATTATTGATTTTTAATTTTATTACAGCCATCCGTTATCCTTGTACCACTTGATGGCAAGCTTTACACCTCTTGACAGAGGGTAGTGGGGATGATAGCCCAGCTCGTCCATGGCTGGCTCGATGTCACAACGCCAGTTGCGCTGTTTCAGGATGTTAAACTTGTCATTGTTCAGTGCCGACATCCTACCGGTCATTCTGCCGAGATACTCGCCAAAGAAGGTTACGATGCGGAGCACCCAGATAGGAGCCTTGATGCGCAACATCCATGGATTGCCCAATTCCTTATGAATCAGGTCGCTGAAAGCTTCCGACTGGTAAACTTCGCCATCGCTGAGGAAGTATTTCCTGCCGTTCATACCATGGTCTAGGGCAAGGAAAACTGCCTGCACCACATCCTGAACATACACGAAGGTGATGTCCTGACGCTTGAATCCTACGGCGAAATCCACGTGCTGCCTGATGCTCTGCGCCATGAGGAAATAGTCTTTTTCTCTTGGACCATATACGCCGGTAGGGCGCAGGATGATATAAGGGAAATTGTTGCCGATGCTGTCGAGATAGCGCTCTGCGGCAAGCTTGCTCTTGCCGTATGCCGTATTAGGCTTAGGCACATCGTTCTCACAGATTTCCTGATAAGGCTGCTCCTCGCGGATGGCTCCAAAGATGCTGAGCGAGCTGACGAAGACAAATCGCTTGATGGGCATCCCCAGATGCAGGATGGCATTCACCAGGTGCTTGGTGCCCTCGGTGTTTACCTTATAGAAATCCTCTGCATGCAAACACTTGGTAGCGCCAGCTGCATGCACTATATAGTCGAACTCGTGCGGAGCGAGTTCCTTCTCCAACTCTTCCTCTGAAGAAAGATTGAGGTTGATGAAATGGATGCGCTCGTCTTGCAGATATTTTCTGGAACTGGTAGGGCGAACTGCCGCCCAGGTTTCCATGCCTTGTCGCAAGGCTTCTTCTACGATGTAACTGCCGATAAAACCCGACGCACCCGTTACTAGAATCTTCATTAATTATATATAAAATTGCAATTTCGGCTGCAAAGATACGACTTTTTGATGATTTATCACCATGATTCTGTTCAAAAAGGAGATAAAATTTGAAAAAATAGTGTAGGTTTCTATAAAATGTTGTATCTTTGCATGCATGGAGCAAGTATCGGGTTTTTATTTCCCTCCCTCAGAAACGACTTCTGCGCAGTTCAGCAACATGACAGAAATCTCGGCTAGTGGCTTTAATATCCTTATCCGTGCCAAGCGTGATGGCAGGTGGTGGATCTTGAAGGCGCTCGCTCCCGCTGTGCGCAATAGCGAGGTGTATCAGAGCTTGCTTCAGAAGGAATTCGATATCATGAAGCATGTCCAGCATCCCGGAGTTGCCGAGGTAATGGGTATCGAAGAAGTGGATGGATATGGCAAATGCCTCGTGATGGAATGGATAGATGGAGTAACTCTGGAAGAGTGGCTCCTGCAACATCATTCCAAGGCGGAAAGGGTGCATATCGCCAACCAGCTGCTCGTGGTACTTGAGTTTGTACACGACATGCAGGTGGTGCATCGTGACCTGAAACCTTCCAATATGATGGTTACCCGCAATGGGAGTGTGCTGAAGCTGATAGATTTCGGATTGGCTGATGCCGACAGCTATGCCGTACTGAAGGAACCGGCGGGAACAGATGGATATGTTTCTCCCGAACAGCAGAAGGGCGGACCTACCGATGTGCGCAATGATATCTACAGCGTGGGCGTTATCCTGGACAAGATGAGGCTGAATTTCTCTTATCGCCTGGGATTGAAGCGTTGCCTCCGTCCGTTGGAGGAGCGATATCCCAACATGACCGCCATGCGCCAGCATATTCATTCTCTGCATCGCAACCTGCTTGCCTTCTGGATATCTTCGGGAATATTGGCGGCATGTACTACGGGTGTGGTTATATATAATAAGGTGAACGAGCCTCCTCGTGGATACGATGTGGTGGCAGAGTTTAAGATAGGAAACCTGGCTTATAAGTCGTGGGGTGGTGGAGTCGTATCGGTCAGGGCTGCCAATTCCAAGGATTCCTGCATCGAGGTACCTAAAACGGTGAACTTCCAGGGAATGACCTATAAGATAGATGAAATAGAAAAGAAAGCGTTTGCCGATCAGCCCAATCTGAGGAAACTGGTGTTTCCGGATACCAAGTTCCATGTGATGAAGCAGATGGTGGAGAACAGTCCGAATCTGCACAGTATCTGTTTCCGAAGCGCCTTGCCGCCAGTCATCGGTAATGCCATCTGGAAGACCAGGATTCAGGATGTCTTCAGTGAATCTGATTTCAAGCGTGTCATCCTGTATGTTCCAAAAGGCAGCTTCGATGCTTATCGCAAATCTGCATGGAATCAGTTTGAGAATATCATTGAATATGAATAGAATATGATAGAGTTACGCTTCAATTATGCAGATAGCCGCATCTCGCGTGAGATGCGGCTATCTGCATAATTGCTTATATCAGGTGTCTATACCTTATTATATATGTATCAATACCATACTTCTATCTGTGGTGATTCCTTGGCATAGCTAGGCATGCACTTACCGATCTTGGCTCCGATGTAGGTTGGGTCGCAGATGTAGAACTTCTTGCCCTTGTACTCGTATGAGGTTCCGTTCTCTACCGGCTCATGGAAGGCTACGGCTGTACATTCGTGTCCTGTGAACTGGATGAGATGTACATCGAGTCCGAGTATCTCGTGTACCAGATAGGCATAGAAGATGGCGCGGTCTTCGCAGTCGTTCTTAGCATAGTAGAGACTTTCCTCGAAGTAGAAATACTTCTCGCGATGGAACTGCTCATCATCGGTAGCGTATGGGAATCCCATCTGTATGAATCGCAGGATGCGGTTGGCTGCTTCCTGTTCGCCGAGATCCTGTACCTGTGCTCTGATCTGCTTCACCACATCGTCGCGCAGACTCTTATCTACTACAGATGCGGCTACGGTAGGAATGTCTATGATAGGATATTCATCGAGCAGCGGCATGACGCCGGTTGGTACTTCGCCCTGCAGGGTGATGCCCGCAGCTTCGTATCTGAACGGCTTGGCTTCATCGCCAATCACGGTCTTGCCGGTGAATCTCAGTCCCATATCCTTACCCAGCTCTGCGCCCTTAGGCAGTTCGCAGGAACGGAAGGATCCTTCATCCTCTACGTTCGGATAAATGTAGTAGCGCTTGCCGTCGATATTGAGGTACGACTTCTCGAATACGTGCTCCACGTAAGGGATGAGCATCACCACGTGGTTGCCGCACAGGGCAAGGCGTACGTTGTAGCCGCAGTTGGCAAGCACATACTGCGAAGCGATGATCTTCTCATTCTGGCTGGCGTTTGGCATGGCGGTATCGATGTATTTCTCTACGAGCATGGCAGAGCCCCAGTCGCTGAGTCCCATCTTGCGTGATTCGGTGGCGAAAGCCTGGGTTACTTCCTTGAGGTCTGATTGCTTGAGATTCTTCCAGTAGTTCACCACATCGTCTGTAGAGCTGATGCTCATGGATGCGAGTCGGGTTGCCTTTTGTATCTGCAGGTTTGCACCATAGAAGTTGACGTCGATGGTCTGCTTGCTTGCCGGAATGTTGACGTGAGGCACGTTTGGCAGGGCAGGCATGACTGGCACGGCTGCTACGGCAGGCATCAGCGGCAGTTCGATACCCGAACCGGTGTATTCGATGTCTGGAATATCAGGCTTCACCTCTGGCAGTTTCGGCTTCTTCACCGGTTCTATTTTTGGACGGACGGTAGGAGCCTTTGGATCTGGCTTCTTCGGAGTCTCCGGTTCTGCAGGACTTACCGGCATCTTAGGCTTCACGGTAACCGGTATCTCCGGTTGTTTCGGAGCTGTATATGTTGGAGGCGTCTTAGGCTTAGGCACCTGCGAGCGCACATCTCCCTTAAACTTCTTGTATTCTTTCCATACGCCTTGCATATACTTATCGTAGTCGGTAAGTATGGTGTTGCAGAACTTGTTGTAATCATCCAGCATCGCCTGTCTTGACTGCTGGAACTGTTTCACAAAGTCATCGTTCTGCGAAAAGCTTGGTGTTGCATGCAAACCGAGCAGCAATATGAAACTGAGAGTAGGATAAATACTATTCATAATCTGTAATTTTAAGATTTCTACTTTCCGTGTTGATAGATATGGGGCAAAGATACGATTTTTTCCTTAATCGCCCAACTTTTTTAAGGAACAAAGGCTCTCCTACCTTAAAATATTGGGAGGAGAGCCTATCTATGTACCGTTCTTAGCGAAGATTCTGTCCCGGAATAGGAGTTGTTTCCTATTTGGTTATGTTTGATAGATGGATTGTCATATCCTAGTTTTTCTATTTGTGCTGCAAAATTACGAAAAACTTTTGAGATAGCATTGGTTCAAATTGGTTCATTTTCAAAGACTGATGAAGAAAATGAAAAAAGAATGATTGAGAGTGGGAAAAAATGTGTATCTTTGCTGCAAAAAAGAAAGGAATAGAAAATGATAGATAATTATAATCCAGAAGATTTCGAGCGCTTGAAGCAGGAAGTGGAAACCTTGGTGGGAAGATCCGTCAAGACACCTAAAGACTTTGAATTTCTCTCCCGCCAGATAGAGGGCTATACCAACGAGACCATCTCGGTGAGTACCCTGAAGCGTATGTGGGGATATGTGGCTTCGCCATGCAAACCGAGCAAGTATAATCTTAATTTGCTTTCCCGTATGATAGGTTATTCCGACTGGGAAGCTTTTTCGGGTGGAAACGAAGTTATGTCTTCCAGCCGCTTCTTTGTGAAGAGTAAGCTCATAGCGGATGCCCTACAGAAAGGGGAACAGGTGAGATTGACCTGGTGCCCGGGCAGAGTGCTTACCATCATGTACAAGGGCAATGATACCTTCGAGGTGGTGGAGAGCATCAACAGCAAGCTGGCAAAGGGTGATACCTTCACCTGTCCGCAGTTTGTTGAGGATCAGCCGCTTTATCTTTCCAACCTCAGCCATCCCGGCATCCCGCTCTGCAACTATGTAGCAGGTCAGAATGGAGGAATCAAGTGGAATCTGGGGGGGTGATTCTGGACCTTCCTGAAACATAAAGACAAAAAGCAAAAAGCTTGGAATCACGAATGCGATTCCAAGCTTTTTGCTTTAAATTCATTGGGGGTTAGCCTCATGCAGCTAATTTCATAGAGGGTTAAGCCTCATGCTGTCTTACGCCCATACGAGCCTCTACTACGTTTACCACGTAGTCGCCGAGCTTCTCGCATTCCTGGATGATATCCATGTACATGGTACCGATGGCATAGGTGTAGAGATGGTTGTTTACATCGTTGATATTCTGGCTCTTCAACTGGTTGCGATAGTTGTTGATCTCGTTCTCGATGTTGAAAGAGAGGTTGGCATCATTATCTACCTTATGACCCACCAGGGTGATGTTCATCTGGGTGAGGGCATTATCTGTAAGCTCCATCATCTGGTGCATGTGCTCATACTGAGAAGGAATGAAGTCTTCCTTGCCACGGATGCGGCGGTTGAGGGTGCGGGCAATGTTGAAACAGCTGTCACCGATACTCTCAATCTCTGAAATCTCACGCAGCATGGCGCGGATCTTCGCCTTGGTCTCATCAGAAAGATGAGAATCGCTCACCTGGTCGAGATACTTCGCAATCTCAATCTCCATGTTGTCGGAGATTCCCTCGTATTTCTCGATGCGGGTATAGAGCTTGATGAACTTGTCGTCGTTGGTCTCGCCCAGGAGTTCCTTCACCATACCGAACATACGCTGGATGCGCTCGGCGAAACTGTGGATCTCCTTCTGAGCCTCGAGCACGGAGATTTCCGGAGTCTTCATGATACCACTCTGGATGAAACGCAGACGGAAATCATCTTCGTCGGCATTCTTCTTAGGACGGATAATCTTGCATACCAGCTTCTCTATCTGTGGGATAAACCATACCAGGATAAAGGTGTTGGAGAGGTTGAACGTGGTATGGAAGGCGGCGAGTACGAACGACAGCTTCGCTGCGTTGGCAACGAAGTGAGGATCGGTCTTCTCCATCATGTCGTCATAACCTACCCAGTCGCAGACCAGATGGATGAACGGACGGAATACGCAGAGTATCCACAGCACACCGAAGATGTTGAACACCATGTGCGCCATCGCCG